>Ga0114966_10001542_pt1 | contig 21136 bp, 22 predicted proteins | sample M_130207_XF_Meta_FD_87029 | JGI IMG/M metagenome (GOLD analysis project Ga0114966, IMG submission 87029) | Freshwater microbial communities from Lake Montjoie, Canada to study carbon cycling - M_130207_XF_MetaG | ecosystem: Environmental > Aquatic > Freshwater > Lake | place: Lake Montjoie... | reverse complement strand
TTTTTTCTCCTCCGCCGGATACATGAACAGCTCGAACTCGCTCCACGTGACCTCGCACTTCTCCATCCAGAACGGCGCGATCTCCACCTCGCGCGGCGGCCCCTCATCGGGCTTGCGACCCTTCTCGCCATCCGGGCTGCCCATTTTGAATTTCCCCCCCGCGATCGGCAACATCGTGAAACTCACCTCCGTCCCCGGAATCATCACCGCGTATTCCTTCATCTCGCCCGCCGCCTGCGCCTTCGCCGTCTCCACGATCCGCGCATGCACCCGCGCCGAGACCGCGCCTTCGTCCACGCCTTTCTCCTCCTTCTTGCGCGCGGTCAGCGTCACGCCCTCCGGCCATTTCGCGCCCTCGTTGATCCAGTTTTTCAAAATCTCCGTCTCCGCCTTGGCCAGCCGCTCCAACGCGCCGGTGACCCGGTTCTTCGGCGGCATCAGCTTCTTCGCGTCATCGGCCAGCACCGTGGTCGTGTAGAGTTTGCTCTTCGCGGCATCGCCCGCGACGATCGTCTTCGAGTCCTCCGTGGCCGTCTTAAACGAGGACAGATCGAGGTCCGTGTCACCCTTTTCGAAATCCGTCGCCTTGGGGTTGTGACAGCGCACGCAGTTGAACTCGAGGATCGGCTGCACCTCCTTCACGAAGTCAACGGCGTGGCCGGTGGTGAGGGCCGCGGTGGTCAGGATGACGGTGCCAAACGGGCGGATGAATTTCATAAGCGCGGGCACATTTGCTGCCGCACCCGGCCCTGTCAACGCGCAGCGATTTCCTGCTTTCCCCGCCCGCCGTTTCACCGCCATCGTCGGCCCGTGCCCACCGCCATCCACTACACCTGCCAGCGCTGCACCGCCTGCTGCCGCTGGCCGGGGGAGGTGAAAGTGGGCGCCGCCGAGATCGCCGCGCTCGCCCGCCATCTCGGCCTGAGCGAGCACGATTTCATCCAGAGTTACACCCGCCTGCGCCCCGCGCGCGACGGTCTCGCGCTGCTCGACAAAGGCCCCGCCGCCGACGGCACCTCCAACCACGAGTGCATCTTTCTCGAAGGCCGCGACTGCGCCGTGCAGCCCGTCAAACCCAACCAATGCGCCGGCTTCCCCAATACCTGGAACTTTCCCGGCTGGCGCGAAGTCTGCGAGGCCGTGCCTTCGCTCCCCCAGTCGCAACCTTTTGAACCTCGGGTATGGTCGGGCTGCAGGGATTCGAACCCTGGACCTCTTCGACCCGAACGAAGCGCTCTACCAAGCTGAGCCACAGCCCGTTTTGTGGAGGCGCAAAGTAGGGGGCCGACTTTCGGCGGTCAAGCGAAAGGTCGGGAGGGGCCGCGGGGATCTGCGGATCGCGCAGGCCCCGCGGAAATTTCGCCCCCGGGAGCTGCTCACCCGCCCACGCTGCGGCGGCGCTGCACGCAGAGCCAGGGCAGATAGATCGCGGTGAAAAAGACGAGCGCCACCGCGTTGATCGTCGCCACGTAGAGCCAGCGGGCGTCGGGGAAAAGATCGAGCAGCGAGGCCTGCTCGGGACGGTGGCTGAGGAAGCCGTAATTGCCGCCGGTCAGCGCGTTCACGGCGAGCGCGGAGGCGATATAGATTTCCGACCACAAAACGATGCGCCCCAGGCCGAGCGGGCGCATTTTTGGCACGAGCAGGAGAAAGAGCACGCCGGCCACGATGCCCGCGTGATCGAGGAAAAAGGCCGCCTGTTTCCACCAGGCGAGATCGCGCGAAATGGCGGGCGTGAACAGCGCCTGCAACGTCCCGCACAGACCCCAGAAATAGCCCAACTCGAAGCACGTCTGCGATCTCCAGAGCAGCGCGCCCACGACCGCGATGAGCGCCCAATCGCAGAGTTGCATCGGCAGCGCCTCGCGCGCGGTGAGCGTGCCGTCGGTCGCCTTTTGCACCACGATGGCCGCGAAGACCACGACGAGCATCCCCGCGATTCCGCGCGCAAAACTCCGCTCCAACAACGGATGCGGCCGCCGCCGGTGCATGGCCCAGAGCACCGCCGGGCCGAGGAAGGCGAGGGCGAGCGAACCGAGTTGGAGCAGAGACACGGGCGGAGGGTTATTTCAGGAAAATGTGTGCGTAAGAAAGCGCGGCGCCGCCGGGGTGCAGGACGGGCGTGAGTTTGTCGGCGGGCACGGCGATCTCGCCGGCACCGACCCCATTGAGCAAGAGCGCGAGTGTCGCTCCGCGGCGCGTGGCGGTGAGGCGGTTCCAGCCTTTGGCTTTCGCGCCGGGCATCTCGGGCAGGCGGATTTCCTGCTCGTTGCCCGCGCGCAGGAGCAGCGGTGGCACGGTCCTGGCGGGAGCGTCGTCCCAAGACCAATCGAGGTGCAACTCGAAGTCGGCGAGTTCCTTTGTACTCCGCAACGGCGCGGCCCCAGCCGCCGCTTGCAGTTTCCAGTCGCCGGCTTTCCACCCCGCGACCTCCTTCCAGCCGCGCAGCGTGCGACCGTCGTAGAGATTGTTCTCCACCGGCGCGGATTGCTCGGGCGTCGCGCCGGTCGCGGGGAGTTCTTTGATCCGCAAGTTGCGCCAATCCACCGGGCTGCCCTCGCTTTCCAGCCCGATGTAACCTTTGCGCCAGGCGCTCTCGCGGCCGCCGCTGACTTCCTTGCCATTGACCGCGAGGCGGATGGTGCCGTCCTGGCAGGTGATGCGGTAGTGGTTCCATTCGGGCGAGGGTTTGCTCCGCTGCTCGATGGGAAAACTGCGCATGCCTTTGCTCGGCGCGAAGGGTTTCATCGACGCGCCGTGGATGGCGAAGACGTCGCCGTGCGTGGTGTGGTCGCCGGTGTTGCCGTAGCCGTGGTCGAGCACCTGCACCTCGATGGAGCGGAGAAAGGGGACGCCGGGCGCGGCCTGCGGGCTGGCCCAGATGAAGATGCCGGCATTGCCCGCCGGTTTCAGATGGCGCCACTCGAGTTCGAGGATGAAGTTTTCATACTGCCGCGGAGTGCGCAGCGCGCCGGTGGGCTGGCCGGCGCAGTGGATCATGCCGTCCACCACGGTCCAGGTCGCGGGCTGGCAGTTCACGTTGACCCAGCCGTCGAGCGTCTTGCCGTCGAAGAGCGGCACGAAGCCCTCCTCCTCCGCGCCAAGACAGACGGGCAGCAGGAGGAAAAGGAGGGCGGCGAGTTTCATGGCGCGACCGAAGCAGAAGTCCCACGCCGCGCCAAGCCGCGTGCCGCCAGACCGTGGCCGGCGCGCTGGCGGAAAAGCGCGCTTTGCACCGTTGCCCGCGGTGCATATTCTCGCGGGCATGATTTTTCCCGTGACGGAAATTCACCCCGGACACCCCGACGGATGTGTCCGATGAGCGGTGACGATGCTGCGGAAACGCCGCCCGCCGGTGCCTTGCCGGTGATGAGAAAAGTGGGGGCCGCGCTGCTGCTCGCGTTTTGCTGCTGGCACGCGGTGTTTCTGCTCGCGTCCATCGCGCCGCCGAAAAATGCGGCGAACGGGAAACCGAATACCGCGTTGGCCCTCTACAAACTTTTCGTCAGTGGCCCGCAGCAGTGGAACTTGTTCGAGTCCATCCCCGACCACCATTGGCTCGATCCGCGGATCGTCGTGGAAGACAGCCGCGGGGGCCGGACGACCGTCGGCTGCGTGCTGCCCGGCTTCACGGCGTATCCGCGGCCGGAAAAAGCGCGTTACTACAATCTGTTTTTCCGCCTCCTGACGAATGCGGAGCGCCCCTCGTTTTTTGCAGCTTATCTGCGCCGCGTGGAGGCGGGGTTGCCAGCCCGGCACGACGGTGCGCTTCCGGGCCGCTGGGAGCTGGTGGTGGATGTGGAATGGACGCGGACTCTGGTCCACAGCCGCCGCGATGGCGGTTTGTATGTGCCGGCGACGCGCTCCTTTGACGTGGCCAACCCGCGCGGAATCGTCCGCTAGCCGCCCCGATGCCGCCGCTCGCAGCTTGGCTCCGTTTTCCGGCGCGCCTGTTTTTCCGGCAGGTGGACGAGCGCATCTACGCCGCGGTGCGGATGGGCTTCGCCGCGGTCGCGCTGTTGAATCTGCTCTTCCTCTGGCCGGATCGGCAGGTCTTTTTCTCCGACACCGGGCTAATCGACGCGGACGTCGCGCAAGCCCACGGGTATCCCGCGTATTTCTCCATCTTCGCCTTCGCACGCAGCGCGCAGGCGGTGTCGTGCTACCTGCTCGCGACCGCTGCCGCCCTCGTGCTGCTGCTCGTGGGAGTCGCCACGCGGCTGGCCGCGTTCTGGGCGCTCGTCTGGCAGCTCTCCTACATCGCGCGCGCACCCCTCGTCACCACCGGCTGGGACATGGTGTTGCACGTCTTTGCGCTCCTCCTGGTGGTGAGTCCGCCCGGGCACTGCTGGAGTCTCCCGGCGCTGCTGCGCGGAGGCGGGAAAGCGCGGCCCGCGCAGGTCTCGGCACACGGCCTGGTGCTCATGCGTCTCCAGGTGCTCGTGATCTACTGGCAGGCCGTGCTGACGAGGCTCACGAAGCCGGAGCCCAATTTCTGGAACAACGGCGACTTCATGAGCTACTTCCTCCTCTCCCATCACGCCCGCTGGCCGGGGCCATGGGTGCTCGAATTCGGCCCGCTCCTGACGCTCGCGACTTACACCACGCAGCTCGCGGAGTTGGCGATTCCCGTCCTGCTGTGGGTGCGGAAAACGCGCTGGTGGGGCGCGCTGCTCGGCTGTTCCCTGCACGCGGGCATCTCGGTGTTTACGCGTGATATCGAGGTGTTTTCCCTGGCGATGATGATGACCTATCTCGCCTTCCTGCGCGCGGAGGACTTTCATGCTATTCCCGACCGCGTGCGGCGATGGTTCGCGCGCCGGGCCTAGCGCGCAGCCACGGCCACGGCCCGGCGAAACTCCACGCTTGAACAACCCCACCCGCGGACGGTCTGATTCGCCCCCATGTCCACCACCCAGGAAATCACCGAGCAAGTCAAAGTCGCCAGCCAGTGGATCGCGCCGCTGCAGGAGGAAATCGCCCGCGTCCTCGTCGGGCAGAAATATCTCGTCGATGGGCTGCTCACCGGGCTGCTGACGAACGGGCACATCCTGCTCGAAGGTGTGCCCGGTTTGGCCAAAACGCTGGCGGTAAAAACGCTGGCGAGCTGCATCCACACGGGCTTTCAGCGCATCCAGTTCACGCCCGACCTGCTGCCCGCCGACCTCATCGGCACGCTGATCTACAATCCCCGGAGCGGCGAATTCACCACCAAGCGCGGCCCGCTTTTCTCCAACCTCATCCTCGCCGATGAAATCAACCGCGCGCCCGCCAAAGTGCAGAGCGCGCTGCTCGAGGCGATGCAGGAGCGGCAGGTCACGATCGGCGACACGACCTATCCGCTGAGCGATCCCTTTCTCGTCCTCGCCACGCAAAATCCGCTGGAGCAGGAAGGCACCTACCAGCTGCCCGAGGCGCAGCTCGACCGCTTCATGCTGAAGCTGCGCGTGGGCTACCCGAGCAAGGCCGAGGAGCGCAAAATCCTCGACCTCATGGCCACGAGCGCGCCGCGGCTCGACGTGCGCGCCGTCACCGAGCCCGCCGACATCCTGCGCTCCCGCGAGATCGTGAACTCGATCTACGTGGACGACCGCGTGAAGGATTACATCGTCGATGTGGTCTTCGCCACGCGCGACCCCGCCAGCTACAAGCTGAAGCTCGACGGCATGATCCGCTACGGCGCGTCGCCGCGCGCGACGATCGCGCTCACCCTCGCCGCCCGCGCCCGCGCCTTCATGGCCGGCCGCGGCTACGTCACGCCGCAGGATGTGAAAAGCGTGGGCACCGACGTGCTGCGGCACCGCATCATCGTCAGCTACGAAGCCGAGGCGGAGGAGATGACGAGCGAGCAGATCGTGGAGAAGATTTTTGCGGGGCTGGCTGTGCCATGAATGAAGTTCAATCCGATAGAGTTGATCGGCGGGCTGCTGGTCCTCGGGGGCGGCGTCTGGTCGTGGGTGACATACACGCCCGATACGGCACCAGATGGCTTGGCAGTCATCGAGTTTGGGATCGCATTCCTCCTGCTCGGTGCGCTGTTCAGCGTCCTCGCTAACAAGAAGTGAGATGGAAGCCGCCCGCGACATCCTCAAAAAAATCCAGCGCCTCGAGCTGAAGACGCGCGGCCTTGTCGCAGCCACGTTCTCCGGGCAGTACCGCAGCGTTTTCAAAGGCCGCGGGATGAACTTCGAGGAGGTGCGCGAATATCAGCCGGGCGACGAGGTGCGATCGATTGATTGGAACGTGACCGCGAAATACAGCGAGGTGCATGGCGCGGCTTACGTGAAGAAGTTCACCGAGGAGCGGGAGCTGACGGTGATGCTGGTGGTGGACGTGAGCGCGTCGGGCGAATTTGGCAGCGTGCATCTGAGCAAGCGGGAGCTGGCGGCGGAGGTGGCGTGCCTGTTCGCGTTCAGCGCGATTCGGAACAACGACAAGGTCGGGCTGATTCTCTTCTCGGATCACGTCGAACTTTTCATCCCGCCGAAAAAAGGCCGCATCCACACGCTGCGGCTCATCCGCGAGATTCTTTACTTCGAGCCGAAGGGCCGCGGCACGCAGCCCGCGGAGGCGCTGGATTACCTCAATCAGGTGCTGCATCGCCGCTCGGTCGTCTTCCTGATTTCCGATTTCCTGACGCCGGATTTTTCCCGCCAGCTCGCGGTCACGAGCCGGCGGCACGACCTCATCGCGATCCCGATCGTGGACCCGCGCGAGGAGGAACTGCCCGACGTGGGCCGGCTCACGCTGGAGGACGCCGAGACCGGCGAGCAGATCGAGATCAACACCTCCGACCGCGCCACGAGGCTCGGCTATTTGAAAGCGGTCGATCAGCGGACCGCCGAGCGGCTGCGTGATTTCCGGCGCAAGCGCATCGACGCCATCTCGCTCAAGACCGACCAGGACTATCTTCCCGCGCTCCGCTCTTTTTTCCGCACCCGCGAGCGCCGGCTGCAAATCCGATGATCGCCGCGCTGCTTGCTGTCCTCGCGACGCCCGCACCGTCGGCGGCCCCGGCTCCCCCGCCTCCACCGGAGATCAGGGACATCGCCCCGCCTCTGGACGTGTGGCCGTATCCGCTGTGGATGACGCTGCTCCTTGCCGTGCTTGCGCTTCTGCTCCTCGGCGGACTCGTCTGGCAATTCGTCCGCTGGCGAAAAAACCGGCCCGCAGCACCGCCGCCCACACCTCGTGAACTCGCGCTGGGCAGTCTCGAACAACTGCGCGCGCAGGTCGCGGTGCTGGAGCCGTACGCGTTCAGCTTCGCCGTGTCCGACGTGCTCCGCGCCTACATCGGCGGGCAGTTTGGGCTGCACGCGCGGGAGCAAACCTCGGTGGAATTTCTCTCGGAGATTTCCCGCACGGGCCGGTTCTCCGACGACGACCGCAGCCTGCTGGCGAAGTTTCTCGTGCATTGCGACATGATCAAATTCGCGCGCATCGACGCCACCTCCGCCGACAGCGCGCAACTGCTCGACAGCGCGGTGGTCTTCGTGCGGGGAGGGCGCGCATGAAGCTGCCCGAAGGTTTCAGTTTCGCGCATCCCTGGCTGCTCCTGCTCCTGCTCGCGCTGCCGCTCCTCGCGCTCCTGCAGGGCGGGCGCGGGGCGGCGCCGGCGGTGGTCTTTTCCTCCCTGCGTCCGCTGCAGGCGCTGGGCCGCGTGCGCCGCTCGCGCATCGGCAACTGGCTGACCACGCTGCTGCTTTTCGCGCTCGCGCTTTTCATCATCGCGCTGGCGCGTCCGCAGATGGGAAAGACGATCAGCAAAGTCCAGGCGAGCGGCATCGACATCATGCTCGCGCTCGACGTTTCGGCCTCGATGTACGCCGAGGATTTCACCATCGGCGGCGAACGCGCGAACCGGCTGGAGGTGGTGAAACAGGTCACGCAGAAGTTCATCGAAGCGCGCCCGAACGACCGCATCGGCATCACCTGTTTCGCGGGCCGGCCCTACCTCGTGAGCCCGCTCACGCTCGATCACGACTGGCTGCTGAAGAACCTGGAGCGGGTGAAAATCGGGATGGTCGAGGATGGGACGGCGATCGGCTCGGCCATCGCGTCGTCAGCCAACCGGCTCAAGGACAAGGACGCGAAGAGCCGCATCGTGGTGCTGCTGACCGACGGCGACAACAACGCCGGCAAGGTCACGCCCGCGACCGCAGCGGAGGCGGCGAAGGCTCTCGGGATCAAGGTTTACACCATCGGCGCGGGGACAAAGGGCGTCGCGCCGATGCCGATGCAGGACCCCTTTGGGCGCAAGGTGTATCGCAATGTCCGGGTCAACGTGGACGAGGAAACGCTGAAGAAGGTCGCTGACCTAACGAGCGCAAAGTATTACCGGGCGACGGACACGGAGACGCTGGAGCAGATTTTCGAGCAGATCGACAAGCTGGAGAAATCGACCGTCGAGCTGACGCAGTACAAACAATATCGCGATCTGTTTCCGTGGCTCCTGGCATCGGGCTTCGGCCTGCTCGCGCTCCAGCTCGTGCTCGCGGAGAGCGTGGGGAGGAGACTGCCGTGAGGAAAATCCGAAACCCGAAATCCGAAATCCGAAACAAATTCGAAATGTCGGAATGGAGTGAAACATCGCGGGGCTGTGATCCCCGCGCGGAACGCGCCCTCTTTCTTTTCTCCGTTTCAAAAACTTCGGATTTGTTTCGGATTTCGGATTTTCCCCAACCCATGACCTTCGGCCAACCACTTTGGTTTTGGGCGTTCGCACTTTTTCCGGTGCTGATCGCGCTCGTTTTCACCAATGAATCCCGGCGCGGCAAACTGATCCGTCTGCTCGTCGCGGCGCGCTTGCAAGATCGCCTCGCGGGCAGCGTGAGTGTGGGCAAGCGACGCTTCCGGTTTCTGCTCCTCCTGCTCGGGCTGGCCGGCGTGATCGTGGCCCTGGCGCAGCCGCGGATGGGCTTCACCATCGTGAAGGCCGAACGCAAGGGGCGCGACGTGCTGCTGGCGATCGACTGCTCAAAAAGCATGCTCGCTACCGACCTCGCGCCGAACCGGCTCGGTCGCGCGCGGCTGGCGGCGCAGGATTTGATCGGCCAGCTCGGCGGCGATCGCGCGGGACTGATCGCGTTTGCGGGGAGCGCGTTTTTGCAGGCGCCGCTGACCGTGGATTACACCGCCGTGCTCGATTCGCTGAAGGAACTCAGCACCGAGATCATCCCGCTCGGCGGCTCGAATATCTCGGCGGCGATCAAGGCGGCGGTCGAGGCCTTTGGCAAAGGCGAGAGCGATCACCGGGCGCTCATCCTTTTCACCGATGGCGAGGAGTTGGACGACGACGCGGTGAAAGCCGCCGAGGCGCTGAAGGGCACGGTGCGCATTTTTACCGTCGGCATCGGCTCGGCGGATGGGTCGCTCATCCCGGTGCCGGGGGCGAATGGCGGGACGGGATTTGTGAAGGACGAGAGCGGGCAGTTTGTGAAATCGCGGCTCGACGAGGGCCGGCTCAGGAAAATTGCAGAAGCGACCGGAGGCTTTTATGTTCGCCTCGAATCCGGCCCGGCGGAGACGCTGCAAATCGTCCGCGACGGACTCGCTCAAATGAAAGAACAAGACATCGACGCCCAGACTTCGCGCCGTCCGATCGAGCGCTACCAGTGGCCGCTCGCCGCCGGGTTGGTGCTGCTGGCTTCGTCGATGTTCGTCGGCGAGCGGAAGCGGCGCGCCGCACAACCGACGAAGTCTGGGGCGGTGATTGCGCTGCTGCTGGCAGGCTGTTTTGTGCCGACCGGCGCGCGGGCGAAAAACGCGGGCGTGGAAGCCTACGAACGCGAGGACTACAAGGGCGCGGCGGAAGTTTTTGCGAAGCAGCTCGATCGCATGCCGGGGTCGGAGGCGCTGCATTTCAACAAAGGCGCGACGGCCTACAAACAGCGCGACTATGGCCAGGCGCTGGAGGCTTTCTCCAAAGCCGTGACCTCGCGAAATCCGCAGCTCCGCGCGGCGGCGGAATACAATCTCGGCAACACCCTTTACCAGCGCGGCGCGGCGCAGAAGGACAAGGTACCGAAGGTCAAGGAATGGAAGAATGCGCTCCAGCATTACGACCAGGCGCTGAATGTGGAGCCGGGCAACAACGACGCAAAATACAACCGCGACCTCGTGCAGCGGCTGATCGACGAGCTGGAGAAAAAGGATCCGCCGAAACCCGAGGACAAGCAACCCGACCAAAAGAAGGACGAGAAAAAGGACAACCCGGACAAGGAGCAGCCGAAAAGCGGCGACAACAAAAACGAACAAAAGGAAAATCCGCAGGACCAGCAGAAGCAGGAGGAGAAATCGCAGGGGGACCAGCCGCAGCCGCAGAATCAGGACAAACCCGGCGACCAGAAGTCTGACCAGCCCGATCAGGGCGAGAAAAAGGAAGGTAAACAGGGCGACTCGAAAGAGCCGCAAGGCGACAAGGGCGAGCCGAAGGACGACAAGAAGGGCGAGAAAGGCGAGCAGCCGAAGCCCGATCCGAATCAGCCCGACCGGAAACTCGCGGGCGACATCAAGCCGCAGAACGGCCAACCCCAGCCGCCCACCGCGCAGGAGCAGGAAGCCGCCGACGCGCAGGCCGCAGCGGAGGGCAAGATGACCGAGGCTCAGGCGAAGGGTTTGCTCGATTCGCTGAAGGGTGAGGACTCGCGCGTGCAGTTACTGAAACCAGGCGAGCGCAAGGCGAATGGGCGCGCGCCGCGGGACTGGTGATGAGGATGTCGGCCGCGATTTTTTTCCGCCAAAATCGGAACGGCGGGCAGGAATGCCCGCCGGCCGACCACAGCCTGGAAGGCTGCGCCACGACGACGCTACGACGCTGGGGCGGCTGGCTGGTCGCGCTGGTGCTGCTGCTCGGCAGCGTGGGCGCGCCCGCCGCGGACGTCTCCGTGAAAGCGAGCCTGAGCCGGTCGGTCACGGTCATCGGCGAGCCGGTGCAGTTGCAGATCAAAGTCACCGGCGCGAAGCGCACCGACGACATCCCGGACATGACGGCCGAGGGGCTGGAGATTCGCTATACCGGTATGCAGTCCCACCGCTCCTTCCAGTTCGGAGGCGGTGGCACGCGCAGCGAAGTCTCCACCATTTTCACCTACGAAGTGACGGCGGAAAAAAACGGGAAATACACCATTCCCGCGACCAACGTGGACGTGGACGGCCAGGCGCACCAGACCCAGCCCATCGCGCTGACCGTGCAGCCGAGCAGCGCGGACGACGCCGTCCGACCGCAGGCGCGTGGCATCGTGGAGATCATCGTCGCGAAAAAGACGGCCTACGTGGGCGAGATGATCCCCGTGGAAATCCGGCTCTACGTGGACTCCCGCGTGAATTGGCAGCCCGTGGCGATGCCGGAGCTTTCCGGCGAAGGCATCACCAAACAAAAAATGCCCGAGCCCAGTCGGCCCGGGCAGGTGACGAGGAACGGCATCGAATACGACCTGCTGATTTTCAAAACCGCGATCACGCCGGGGAAGGCCGGCAAAATCAGCGTCGGTCCGACGGAAGTCATCTACAACGCGCAGGTGCCGCGCGCGCGTCGGAGCGGGCCACGGTCACCGTTCGATATTTTCAGCGGCGGCATTTTTGGCGACGAAATGTTTGCCCAGACCCAGCAGATCAAAGCCAAGGGCGAGGCCGTGGAACTGACCGTGAAACCGCTGCCCGTCACCGGCAAACCGCGCGATTTTTCCGGCGCGGTGGGCAAGTTTCAGTTCAGCGCGGACGGCAGTCCGAGTGCGGTCAAAATCGGTGATCCCGTGACCATGAAAATGCGCATCACCGGGCGGGGAAACTTCGACCGCGTGGAAGCGCCCGCGCTCCGCGATCCCGCTGGCTGGCGCGGCTATCCGCCGTCGGGCGTTTTCAAAAAAGACGACGGCGACGAAGTGGGACTGAGCGGGACGAAGACCTTCGAGATGGCCGTCATCCCCGAGGAACAGAAGACGCAGATGCCCGTATTCACGTTTTCCTACTTCGATCCCGAGACGGAGAAATACGTGGTGCTCACGAGCGAGCCCGCACCTCTCCGCGTGGACGGCGCGAAAGCGCCCGTCGCCACTCCGGCCCCGAAGCCGGTGGCCGCGCCGACCGCCCCGGAACCCGCGCCGACACCACCCGCGCCGACCACGAAGGACATCCTCGGCCCGCTCGACGACGCGGGGCCGCGCCGGTCGTTCACCCCGCTCGAACAACGCCCCGAATTTCTCCGCGCGCAGATCGTGCCCGGCGTCGTGCTGCTGCTCCTGCTGGCGTTCCGTTTGCGCCGCCGCCCCGACGCCACAGCCGCCCGCCACTCCGCGCTGCGGCGGGAAAAGTCCGCGCTCCTCGCGAAGCTCCGCGACGGCCAAATCACGCCGCCGGAATTTTTCGATGCCGCCGCCCGCGTCGCGCAAATTGCGACCGCCCTCGCCACCGGCTCCGATGCCGCCAGCGTGGACGCCACCGCCGCCCGCGCGCTCGCGGGCACGGACACCGCCACGGCCGAGGTCATCGACGAAGTCTTCGCCGCGCGCTCCGAGTTGCTCTTCGCCGGCGGCGGTCGCGACGCGAGCCGTGTCACCAGCGACGACCGCACCCGAGTCCTCGCGGCGCTGGAGAAATTCGGGAGGAAAAATGGCAAAGCCTGAAATAACCGCGAGCCGAGTGCGTCGTCGGCAAATCCGTTCCGTGGCGACTTTCTTCACCGCCGCAGGCCGGCGTCTGCACCTCGCTGCGCTCCTGGTCGCCTGCCTTCTTTCATTCCTCCCCGGCCGCGCGCACGGCGCAGCCGGCCCCTTTGAAGCCGCGAACCGCGCCTACGAGCAGGGCCGATTTTCTGAGGCCAAGATCGGCTACGAAAAGCTCGTGGAAGCCGGCGAGTGGAGCGCGAATCTTTTCTACAACCTCGGCAACGCCGATCACCGCCTCGGCGCGCCGGGCCGCGCCATCCTCGACTACGAGCGCGCGCTGGCGCTCGATCCCGCGCACCCGGAAGCACGCGCCAACCTCGAGGTCTTGCGCCAACTCACTGGCGCGAAACGCCGCGCCCCGCTCTGGCAGGACAAATTTCTCGGCTGGCCCGCGGGCGACGCCTGGGTGGCCGGCGGCGCCGCCGCGGGGTGGATCGCGATCTTCGGTCTCGCTCTCCTTTTCACGGCGAAGCGAGGGGAAAAAACCGCGCTGTGGATGGTCACGGCCGCCAGCCTTGTGACCTGCGCCTACCTCGTCGCGGTGCTGTGGTGGCAGCATCAGGACAGCACCACCGCCATCGTGGTCGCCCAGTCCACCGAGGCCCGGCTCCAGCCCGCGGACAGCGCCGGGCTCGCCGAAACCCTTCCCGCCGGCAGCCGCGTGCAAATCCTCCGCGAACGCGGCGAATGGCTCTACTGCATGCTCCCCGGCCAGAAGCCCGGCTGGATCGCCCGCCCCGCGATCGAGCGCGTGCGGCTCAGTGCCTCGTAGCGCAGCCGTCTCGCGCGACCAGTCCCGCCCTGACCCGAAAGCCCCGCGCGCAGCTTCACGCCAGCACCGCTTTCACCACCCGCGCCTCCTCCACGCCCGTGAGCCGCACGTCGAGGCCCTGCACGGGAAACGTGAAGCGCGAATGCTCTCCGCCTTGCCAAACGCCCCCTCCGCCGTGTCCAGCCGCAGCTCCGTTTTTCGCTTTTTCGCGGCGAAGCCGTGGCACGCTAAACATTTGCCCGACAGGATCGGCCGGACATCGCGGTTGAAATCGACGCCGGCCCCCGCCAGCGGGGCGAGGACCAGCAGTACGAGCAACGGGAAGGAAAGGCGCTGTCGGTTCATGGAAACTGGGCATGTAACTTGAAACAATGTCCCCTGTTGGGAGCCTGGAGAAATACCTTTCGCCCGCTGTCTGCACCTTCTTCTTCTTCATCTTCTTCTCTGGAAACGCGAAAGGAGAAGGAGATGAGGAAGGAAAAGGAAAGCGACCGCGACGTATCTCAACAGCCTGTTAGCGCGAACCAACCCCGGCGTTTTTCCGCTTTGCCATCCCGCGAAAGCCGGGCATTTTCGCCGGCCATGCGCCGCTCCTTGTTGCTTCTGCTCGCCGTTTTCCTCACCTCGCTCGCCCCGGTGCGCGCGGCGGATCCTGTGGCCCCCGCGGCGAGCGGGGAGTTCGTCATCCTCACGGGTGGCGTCTCGCTGTGGGTCTGGGAAAAGTGGAAGGCCCAGCCGCATGACAACTGGTGGATGAACTTCGTGCGTGCCTCGCGCATCCGCATTGAGGAGATCCAGGCCAGTTCGCCCGGCGCGCAGATCACCTGGCTCGTCTATCGCCCGGCCTACGTGAACCGAGCCAAGCAGGAGAACAACGATCTGATCAGCCACATCACCAGCGTGCGCGATGCCTTCAAGGTAAAGCTCATCTGGTTCGACAACGCCTCCGAGGTCATCAGCTACCTCAATAACGGCCAGGATCGCTCGCGCGTGAAGATCGCGAACTTCGAGTTCTTCGGCCACAGCAACAAGGCCTGCTGGATGTTCGACTATTCCAACACGATCGACAGCGCCTCAAAGTCGTGGCTCCACCAGAACGACTTCAGCAAACTCAAGCGCGGCATCTTTACCCGCGACGCCTTGGTCAAAAGCTGGAGCTGCCACACCGGCGAAAGCATGAGCGGCAAGTGGCGCTCCGTCACCGGCGTGCCCATGATCGGTGCCGTGGGCAAGACCCAGTATATGACCGACGAACTACCCATCCTCTCCAGCACCGGCGGGCGCTGGACCCGCTAACCGACCCATGACCATCGCCGAACTCCAAGCCATCTACGACCAGCCTTTCTTCGATCTCATCCAGCGCGGGCGCAACGCCTACCTGGAGCATTGGAGTAACAACGAGGTGCAGCTTTGCACCCTGCTCTCGATCAAGACCGGCGGCTGCTCCGAGGACTGCGGCTACTGCGCGCAGAGCGCCCGCTACACCACGGATGTCAAAGCCGGCCGCCTCATGGAAACCGACGCCGTGCTGGAGGTGGCGCGGCGCGCGCGGGAGAATGGGTCCACGCGCTTCTGCATGGGTGCGGCGTGGAAGGGGGTGCGCAGTGGTGACGCGAAATTCGAGCAGGTGCTCGGCACCATCCGCGAAGTCAGCAAGCTCGGCATGGAAGTGTGCGTGACCCTCGGTCAGCTCAGCCTCCCCGAGGCCCGCCAGCTCAAGGATGCCGGCGTGACTGCTTACAACCATAACATCGACACCTCGCCCGAGTATTACCCCAAGGTCGTCAGCACCCACACCTTTCAGGACCGCGTGGATACCATCCAGGCCGTGCAGCAGGCCGGCATGGATGTCTGCTGCGGCGGGATCATCGGCATGGGTGAGACTGTCCACGACCGCCTCCGCATGCTCGAGGTGCTCACCAATTTCTCGCCCGCGCCCGAGAGCGTGCCCATCAACTGCCTCATGGCCATGCCCGGCACCCCAATGGAAGCGCAGCCGCCCGTCGAAGTCTTCGAGCTGGTCCGTCTCGTCGCCACCACCCGCATCGCCCTGCCCAAAGCGAAAGTCCGCCTCAGCGCCGGGCGCACCCGCCTTTCGCGCGAAGCCCAGGCGCTCTGCTTCTTCGCCGGGGCCAACTCCATCTTCTACGGCGACAAACTCCTCACCGCCGCCAACCCCGGCGCCGACGAAGACCGCCAGCTCCTCGCCGAGCTGGACCTCACCCCGCAGCCACCCCGCGCCGCCTGCCTCGCCGGCGCGAGGTAGCTTTCCCGCCATGCTCGCCGGCGACACTCTCGCCCTGCTCAGCCTGCGCGACTTCGGCCTCGCCACACTCGGCGGCGCCATCCTCGTGGCGGTCGTTTGCGTTTGGGCCTATCGCCGGCGGCGGCGGCATCTCGTGGAAAGATACGGTGACCCCGAAATCGCCCGCCGCATCATGCGCGGCATCCTCTGGCAGGGCGAAACCGCCGAGCAACTCCGCGAATCCCTCGGCACCCCCACCGAGACCGACCAGAAAGTCCTCAAAACCAAAACCAAGGAAATCTGGAAATACCGCCCCACCGCCCGCAACCGCTTCGGCCTCAAAGTCACGCTGGACGATGGCATAGTGGCGGGGTGGGAGCAGAAGGATTGATGGGGAGGGAAATGACGGATGTCGAAAGGGGGAAGATGAGGCGTGAGGGGTGGACGGCGGAGGAGGGCGGAGGAGGCGGGGCGGGCGGGTGGGGCGGAGCAAAATAAGCGCCGTCATCCTGCGCTGCGCAAAACCTCTGCTCGGCTCAGGATGACGGCGCTTTTTCCTTCCTCCCGCATCCCTCATCCCGTCACCGTCCAGCCTGCCGGAGATGCTCGCGCAGGATCCGGGTAAGTTCCGCGATGGTGGGCGGGAGGTCGTAGGAGCCGTGTGGACCGGGGACGATGAGTTCGGATTGCGCGGAGGCGAGGTGCGAACTCCGATAGGGCACGACGCCGTCGGAACTGCGGGGCGTGTTGCCTTTGCCCCGGTCGCCGATGATCGAGTGATGCGCGGCGCGGATGGGGAGGCGGTCCATGGCGATGAGCGTGGGGTTTTTCGGCGAAAGGCTGGTGATGCTGTTGGGTACGCGTTTCTGGCCGCTGGCGGTGAGGAGGACGTCGCCCAAGGAGGCGGTGATCTCGGTGACGAGTGAGGCGGGAAGCGTGATGAGACGCATGCCGATGGCCCCGATGGAGCCGAGCGCGAGTTCGCTGCCGCGGTGCGGGACGCAGATGAAAACGATGCGCCGTACTTGCGGGTTGGCGTCGAAGAACAGCAGACGCTTGGCGAGATCATCGGCGCGGAGTTTGGCGGCGAGCACGGCGGCTTTCGGGCCGAGGTTGGCGTCCCAAAGCGCGCGACCGGTGTCGGTGGCCTGCATCCGCGAGACCAGCCCGCCCATGCTGTGCCCGACCATGATGAAGCCACGCGGCAAGGGATGAAGCTGCTGCATTTTCGCCAGCTCCTCGCGGCACCGCAGGGCGGAGTAGGACACCGGATTGCCGGTCGGGTAGCGGAAAACCCAGAACTGGAAACGCCCGCGCAGGCGGGGGTCGGCCTCGACTTCATTGATGACATTGACCCACATCTGCGGCGTGGACAGGAGCCCGTGGACGAGGATCACGGGGATGCGCTCGGGATCGTACGGGTGGAGCATGTAGAGCCCGGTTTTCCCCAAGTATTTCTCGACCTGCATGAGGCCCATGAGGCCCTGCCAAAGTTCGTTGCGCGCGGGATGCAGGGCGACCGGTGCGGTGAAATCGGCAGCCAGGGGAATCGTCCGTCCGCGCACGCGGGCGGTGCGGCGCTCGGCGGGGTCGCTGAGGGTGAGGACGGCGTCGCGCCCGCGAAAATCGAGCGTGGCGGTGACGGGCGCGACGAAGCCGTCCTTCGGCTGAAAAGGCGCGCGCCCCCCGGTGCCCGCGCCGGGCTTTTGCTGAATGCCCACGAGCGTCCCTCCGTGCCCGGTCTCGGTGACGGAACGCCGCAGGTGCCGTCGGCGGATTTTGTGCGCTGGGGTGAAAGCGGTGAACTCATCGGGCGACCACACACCGTCGCGGGCTCCGGGTTGAAAGCGCAGGCGGTAGGTGACGGAGTTGGCGGTCAGCGTCAGCGGACGATTCCAGAGCCGGCCATCATCGGCCGAGCGGAGGAGCGCTGTCAGTTCGCCCGCCGCGGCATTGTAGATCGCCTGCGCTTTGGGCTCGGCGGTGTGCGCCGAGGCGAGCGCGGCGGCCTCGAGGTAGAGGGCCGCGCGCGTTTCCGCCGGCAGCGTAACTCGCCGGGCCTGGCGCAGCTCCGCCGCCGCCTGCGCGACCGGCGGAGCCGCGCGGGATGGAATCGGCGCACTCGTACTGCACGCTGCGAGCAGCAGCGCGGGGGCCGCGAGGGACAGGAGCCGGAGTGATGGGTGCATGCAGTGGCGTGGCGGACGGTGGAGGGAAGCGGCACGATAGGCCGGCGGCGAAGCTCGCCGCAATCTCCGGAGCGGATTCTTGGCAATCCGCGCGAGAGCGATTTAGCCTAAATGCGGCGATGGGATGGAAAACGCAGAGGCGCAAAGGCGCAGAGAGCGCAGAGAAATGGGGGAAAAGTCCGCGGCACCACAGGCGCACCCAACAGGTGAACACTTTCAGGTCCGCCATGGCTCCGTAACTCTGCGTCCTCTGCGCCTTTGCGCCTCTGCGTTAAGAATCCCCATCCCGCTTCGAGGTTTAGAACTGCAGCGCGGGATTTTACCAAGGCATCGCCGATCTCGAAGCCGCGCCGGTATCCGCCGCCACTGCGTGAACTATCCCGACCTCGCCTTTCCCGACGGCCCACCGCCTACTGCGGCGCAGAAAACTACCGCCGCCTCCAGACGCTCAAGCTCCGCTACGATCCGCAGAACCGCGTCCGCCACGCGCAAAGTGTGCGGCTGCCGGAGTGAGCGGCTTTTTTAATCCGCCGACGCGCTGAGCAGCGCCACCGGAGCCACCTCGATGGAGCGCGTACCGTCGCCGACCCAGATCGCGCTGTCCTGTACGGTCACCTGCAATTCCATGGTCCGCTGGGCGAGCGCGGCGAGCGCGGCGCTTTGGTCCGCCGGGACTTGCCACACCGCCAGATTGCGCGTGCGGGCCAGCCGGGGCGCGAGGCTTTTCCACCAGACCGCCGTGCTCGCGCTGAAACTGTAAACGCTAACGCGATCCACGCGGGCCACGGCGCGGAGCAAGCGCTTTTCGTCCGGCTGCCCCACCTCGATCCAATGCAGGAGCCGGCCCGTGAAGTCCTTTTGCCACAGGCTCGGCTCGTCGGCCTCCCACATGTCCTTGGCAAATTCGAGCGCCCCGTGATCGCTGTCGGCGGGCACGTTCAGCGCGAAGGCGAGGAGGCGGATGAGCATGCGCTCGTCGGTCTCGGAGGGATGCCGGGCGAGCGTGATCGGGTAGTCGCCATAGACCCCGCGGTCGATGTCGGAAAGCTGGACGGTGGCTTTGTAGATGGTGGCTTTGAGGGCCATGGGCGGGAGGGCGGAAACGCCCGTCAGACCGCGAGGCGCGCGGCGATTTCGGTGAGGAGCGCGGTCTCGGTTTCCGACCAGTCATAGGCCTCCGCCTTGGCGATGCCCAGCACCCCGCGCAGCTCCGAGCCGGCGAGCATCGGCACGGCCAGTGAACCTTCCATGCCGGTCGCTTTGGCACCGGGCCGCGCCTGGCCCGAGGTGTCGGTCTGGAGGTTGCAAATCGTGATCGGCTCCCGGCGCTCCGCCGCGAGACCGGCGATGCCTTTGCCCATCGGCACGGTCCCGATGATCTGCACGACAGGCGGCGGGATGTTGTGGTGGGCGGTGAGTTTCAGCACGCCATCGCGCAGCAGGTGGATGGTGCCCGCCTGGCAGCCGAAGTGGTCCGCCGTGGCGGCCAGCGCCGCGGTGAGATTGCCGGTGGCTGCGGCCGTTTCGATGGGTAGAGGGATCATGGAGCCGGGGAGGGTAGCGAGGCTTGGAGGGAAAACAAAAAGCAAATAGACGAGGGCGGATCAGCCCGACGGGCCGGCGACATTCGGCGCTGGCCCTGCCTCTCGAAGCGTTTGAAATGCGATCCATGAACCTAATTGTGGGATTGCGGTCCACGAAAGACACGAAACGACACGAACGGCCAGCTGGTTGCGGCAGTTGCTTCGCTCACCCACCGGGTGAGCCGGAAAAATTTCGTGAGCCGTTCCTTTCGTGTCGTTTCGTGCTTTTCGTGGACCCTCCATCGCCGCTTTTAGCATGAAACTCTCCCGCGGCCTTTTCGCCCTCCTACTTGCGTCCGCCGTAACCGCCTGCGCGACGACGCAAAATGGCCGCGCCCACCACCCCGCGTCCGTCACGTCCGTGCCCGCCGCCGACCTCCCCTACCCCGCGTGGACCCGGGTCACCGGCTGGCTTCTCACCCCCTTCACCGGTGCTTCGGCGAGCGTGGGTTTTTGATCCAGAGCACGCGCGGATTGGGTGGGGATGGTGCGCGATGCAGGGTTCGAACCTGCGACTTCTTGCGTGTGAAGCAAGCGCTCTACCACTGAGCTAATCGCGCAATTTTCCGAGGAAAACGGAGCGGCAGACTAACTCCGGCGGCAGGAGACGCCAGCGGAAATTTTCCGGCGCTCCCAGGCCACGAAAAAGCCCGCGGGCACAGGGCTCACGGGCTTTTCGACACTGCTGGCCAGTCCGCGCTTAGAACTCCCGCCGCACGCCACCGGAGACGTTGTTGGACTGGTAGTTCGAGCGGCCGAGGTCGCCGTCGTAATAGCCGTAGGTCGCGGTGCGCTCGTTCCAGAGGACGGCCACGCCGGCTCCGAGGAGCAGGCTGTCCGCGCCGATCTCCGCGCCCTGCACGTTGAACCCGGCACCGCCATTCGAGATCTGCGACTGGATGCCGTAGGCGCTGTCGCCAAACTCATGCTGCCAGGCCGTCTGGACTTCGGGTTTGATGATGACCGAGCCTGCGTGGATTTCATACGAAGCCTTCATCCCGAGCGCGGAGCGGAAGGAGTCGGCGGACCTGAAACTTTTCACCGGCTGGGTGCGCCTTTGCGCCTCTGCGTTTTCCATCCCATCGCCGCATTGAGGGTTAGCACCGCCCTTTTCACACCTCCAAGCGTCACGCAAGGGGTCTCACTCTTCATCTCCTTCTCCTTGCTTCCTGTCGGCAAAAGAGAAGGAGGTGTGGGATTCCCGACTTAGGGCTGCACCGGCGGATACCAGACGTAGAGCATGAGGTAAACGAGGACGCCGGTGACGGAAACGTAGAGCCAGAGGGGCGCGGTGATTTTGGCCCACTTCCGATGGCGGTCATAGCGGGCGCGGAGGGCCGGGATGACGGTGACGCAGACCAGCGGGACGATGGCGGCGGCGAGTGGGATGTGGGTGAAGAGGATGAAAAAATAGATCGTCTTGGGCCAGCCGGGGTGGGTGAAGAGGGTGGTGGGAACGTGAAAGTGATAGGTGAGGTAGCTGGCGAGAAAGAACGTGGAGGTGACCAGCGCGGCGATCATGCAGGCGGCGTGCGCTTGCTTGCGCTCGGCTTTGATGGCGGCGAGGCCGAGGCAGATGAAGACGGTGCTGAGCGCGTTGAGGCTGGCGTTGACGGCGGGCAGGTCGGAGACGGTCATGTGGTGGTTTGTTACGAGTCGGTCTTCCTCTTCCGCTCAATCCG
>Ga0114966_10001541_pt1 | contig 21143 bp, 21 predicted proteins | sample M_130207_XF_Meta_FD_87029 | JGI IMG/M metagenome (GOLD analysis project Ga0114966, IMG submission 87029) | Freshwater microbial communities from Lake Montjoie, Canada to study carbon cycling - M_130207_XF_MetaG | ecosystem: Environmental > Aquatic > Freshwater > Lake | place: Lake Montjoie... | reverse complement strand
TGCAATACCGTGGTCCAGTCATTAATCACATTGGCATTCGCGTTCGCCTGTATTTTCTCTTGGAGCGTTTTGTTCGCCTTGATAATATTTACAATAATGTGACTGATGTCGTCTTCACTCCGCTGTTGCGAATCGTGTTTAACCGAAGGTCGGACGGCGGGCGGCGGCACTGCCATCACCTGACAAATCATCCAGTCGGGACGCGACCAAATCGGACTGAACCCCATAAAATTAACATCTTCATCCGAAATCCGACGAAAACATTTAATCAATATTTCTGGAGTGAGCGTCATGGATAACTTTTCTGAATCGTCGGCAGTGAGACCGTCGATATTATCCCATTCAGCAATCAGTGTCGCTAAACCTTCCTTTTTAATTTTATTCGGTTGTTTACAACCACACCCATCGTCGGTATCTTCACCACAGCGTTTAATTTTACTCGCGTGTTCAAATACAAATTTCCACCGTTTATCGGATGGCATCTTTAAGACGTGCTTGTATTTCTCTTTACTGATGAGTAATTTGCTACACTTCATACAAATACAACGAGTAATTTTAATAATGGTGTTGAGGTATTGGATATAAAAGACCGGGCGGGCGAGTTCAATATGCCCAAAATAACCCGGGGTCTGCATGTAATCCAGACCATCGGTCGGACAGATAAACCCGGGGTCCAACACCCCCATCCGCGGATCAAACAATCCATTAATAACTGGTTTATTATTAATATAGGTATCACGACTCGTTATTTCAGAGACGGATCCCTTGCGGATTTCGTCCGGTGATAATATACTAAACTGTATACCAATAATTTTGGTAGCATTTTTCTTTTGCATAATACCCTTAGAACGTTGAGCCATCTTGTTCTTATAATAACATAATACTATTTAGATTGTTTTAAATCAATTTTATTCTAAAATAAACCTATAAAATATTATAAAAATCAAATTATAAAATTCAAATTATAATATTATATTTTGAATTTTATCCTATAAAATGCTGTCTTATTTCTTCTGTTGTTTTTTCTCCTTTCTTGTTATCGGAAATAAGGACACTTTCTGTATAGATACCCATGATTAATAGTGTTGAAATTTGGTTGTGCCATAAAAAACACAATTCAATTGTTTTGCCATCTTGCGTTTTATATATACAAAAATGCTGACATGGATTAGAAGTATAACAAAATTCACTTATTTGTAGAGTGCCTTTATCTCCATTCTTAATTAATTTTATGACATTGTCCATTACAATTATAATAATAATATAATAAGACTATATTTTTAATATAGTTACAGAATATTTATAATAGTATATTTATAATAATAATAATAATATATCTACTAGTTTAGTGTCGTTTATGAGTGTATACGTGTTTTTTTTTCGTATTGGTAATTTTTTTAAATTTCTTTAATTTAAATGTTTTCTTTTTATTCTTTTTGGTATATTTTTTACCACCTCCTGTTATTCTTGCCCTCAACGATGATGGTGGTGGTTGTTCTGGTTCAATCCACGGTTCAATCAATACAATCTGTTTATCTAAATCTATGTTTTCTCTGTTCAGAATTGGAGTTAAATATGCCCAGAAGTTGGTTTCGTTTATGTCATAATATTGACATATTGCACTAATTCCCATTAAATATGAATATTGAATAAATTTACTTAAATCAATATTTTTGTCACTAAATAAACGTAGTATATTATCTATATATTTATTATCATTATTATCAAGAGATGGTATCATATCATAAACATTATTTTTTTGAAAATCAACCTTTATTAATAAATCTACTAATTCTACTAATTCATATAAAGGTAGTTTTTTGACACTATAAAATCTAAAACGATTAAATGCCTCTATTAATAATAAATAATTAAACCACTGAATAGTTGTTTATGACTAACATGTAGTTCATATCTTATACTTTTGATATATTTTTCACCATCTAATATTGGTTTTAATGTAGTTAAAAACTTTTCGTAATAAGCAGAATTTGGTGTAGCAACCAAGTATTTCCATATTTTTGGTAACATTGACATTGTAAAATACATATTTTTAAATTTTTCAATTGAAGTTTTATCAGGATTGTCTAAAATTCTATAATATTCAGCGTATGGTAATATTTTTTTTGTATACGTATAGCAATCATCAAAAAATTCTAATTTTTTTAACGGTATTTTAATAGTTTTATATAATGTATCGATATTTTCTGCGTTAATGTCATCAATAATTAGAATACATTCAACTGCATAGTGATCTGCGATATCAACATATACAAGTGGAATATCTAACTGTTGGTCTAGGTCGCTTGGTATATTATCAGGATTTGGTTTAACATAATATCGTTGAGCTGCTGTATTTAGATTTTTTTTAGAATATTTTGATTTACGACATTTAACCGATAATGGTCCTTCATTTACTTCAACTGGTTCCGGTAAAAGAAATCGTTTCGTCATCGTATGAGCATATAGTGGTATATTGCCTCGTTTTGAATAAACGATATGATCTATTAATTGAAATGCAGGTTCATCCCATAAAGGTGAAGATAATACTGAATTTTGATACGAATCCCAAGTATATTTACCATTAAAGGGTGGTGATATTTCATCATTTTCTTCACAAATCGATTTTAAATGAATTGGTGGACATGATTCTAATATTTCCATAATTGTACTATATTCTGAACCACATAATGTAGTATCATGACATGTTGTTGATATAAAAGGAACATCATCACGAAAACAAGGGTCATTACAGCTATAGGGTTGTTTTATAGGTTTAAAAAAAGGGATGCCTCCTTTCTCAATAATTAATTTGTTAATTATGTTAGTTTTTCCACAATAACTGGGTGATATTTTAGATTCACCGGATGTTCCAGTATCGTCCAAATACATGGATTCTTCTCCTTTTATTTCACTCTTATTTATCGTAAATCTAGTAGTGGCACCCGAATATTCATCATCCATTTTATCTGTAATTTGTTCTTTAGTATATAAATTTTTATAATTAGCAATCCCGAAATAATTCTTTAAAAAATCAGGCGTATCATTATATTTAACTCCATTTGCAACATATTTATTAATATTAAAATCACCACATGTTATAAAAGTATCATTTTTATACTCATCATTTAATTGTAATTCTCTTATTTTTTCTGCTACTAATTGTGTTTGAACCAAATGACTCGTTAAAATATTTGTATCAAACTTATCATTTTGTCCAACATTATTTAACCATGGACTGGGATGAATATTAAAAACCCAAATGAATTTTCCATTTTTAATAATTTGAAATCTTGAATATACAATACCTTTAAATGAAACAGCAGTAGCGCTTTTTCCATATGCCCCAGCATCTATACCACTGGAATAACTTGCTGGAAAATTAATAACTACTGTGTTGTCTGCTATAACATGATCTTTATTATAAACAAAAAATTGTCCTGTCTTTATCCAATTCGGTATATAATCATAACAAAAAACTGCACCATAACATGTCTTCTCGATAATTTTATAAGGGTGTGGAGGTATTTGGATTGCTAATTCTTCTCTAAAAGCAGCTAGTGCACCTGCATGTTGTAATTCTTGTATGGCAATAATATCTGCCTTTGTTTTTCCTGTTCTTATTAATTTTGCAAATCCTCTTGCTCGTTCTATTTGATTATCTTTAAAGTTTATAGTTTGCTTACATTCCGTACCTATGTCATATCCGCTATATTTAGTACCCCATTTTATTATACCAGCACATGCAGTACCAATACAAGGACTAACTCCTAAACCAACAGCACCTACAACCCCACTGGCAGTATTTCCCCATGTAAATCCTACGTCTTGTCTACAATGCATATTTTGTGAAACTATTCTTAAAAATCCTTTAAATTTACTTCCTAAAGGTTTAATTAATTGGTCAACATATGTTCTTTGATTTCTACTAGAATAATTTATATATTTATCTTTTAAATCATTACTCATTTTATTTTCTAATTCTGCCACATCATATATATTTTCACCTACTTGATCTCTTAAATCAGGTTTACTTCGTGTCTTACGAGTTGGATTATTTAAAAAGTCATATGAACTTGTTGTCATAATTATATATATTATATATATTATATAATATATATAGTTATAAAATTGAAACTGGTAATAGAATATAAATATATTATATCCTATACTATTAAATCCAAAGATGTCTTCTGAAGTCTCAAAGAAACAACCATCTACTCATAAATATTTCTTGCGGTCAAAAAAGCGAACCGTTTCAGAAAGTTGTAAAGCACTTTCGGAATCTGATGAAAGCAGTAGCAGTAGTAGTTCTGAAGATGAGGAGGAAGAAGAAATTAATTTTGATATGAAAACATATCGGCAATTCCTGACGAGTTTATTTCCGTCAAAGTATATGGCAGAAAAAGCATTAATGACGCCATCAAGTAAAAATAAAATAATTTCATCAAAAAGTGTAAAAAAATCTAAAGTGGTGGAAAAGACAACAGATGAATCAGAACCAGTGCAATATAATATTATGTTTACGATGATTGATAATAAACATAACGATGAATACTATGGTGGCGATGATTATGATGAAGAGGATGACGATGACTATTATATTGACGAAAGTGATTATGACACAGACGAAGAGACCAGTGAAGAGGAAGAAGAGGAAGAGGAAGAGAAAATATTGCTCTCTAAAGATAAGAAAAAGGGTACCAAAGATAAAAATGAAGTCGTTGGTAAAAACAAAAAAGATAAAAATGTTATTGTCGAAGAGGGCAAAGACAAACACGAAGATGACAAAGTTGAAGACGTCAAAGACGAAGACATCAAAGACGAAGACAAAGACGTCAAAGTCGAAGATGAAACAACACCCAAAGAAGAAATAAAATTGTTGTTGGAAGGTTTCAGTAAATCAGCAAGGAATGACCCCATTATTCGCCGCTATGCAAGGCATATGAAAATGCTGACATTATCAGAATTACAATCTAAATCATTTCAAAAGAAAAATAAATTATTGAAAAACATATACAAGTTGCGCGAATTGCTTGAAGAGAAATATAGCGTGAGCGATGTGCGTTATTTTAAAGAAAATATGTCGCCAGAAGAGCAATTGTCGGTGCTCGAGCAATTGGAAAAAATTAAAAATTATTCCAGCATAGATAAACCCTACCGTCTAGCACTGCTGGAATCAGATATTCCTTTAGCGATCAAATCCTGTGCGTTTAAAAAGATTTCAAGTCTGAAAACCATGGAACCTGGAGCCAATGAATACCATAAATTAAAAAATTGGGTTGACACGTTCATGCAAATTCCTTTTAATAAATACAAGGGTTTGCCCATCACTATGGCAGATGGCATTGATAAATGCCATGAATTTATGGAAAATGCCAAGAAAACGCTGGACGATGCGGTCTATGGGTTGAATGATGCCAAGTTACAAATCATGCAAATGATTGGACAATGGATTGTCAACCCCACTGCTATCGGCACGGCGATTGCAATTAAAGGACCGCCTGGCACTGGCAAAACCAGTATTGTCAAAGAAGGCATCAGTAAGATTTTAAATCGGGATTTTGCCTTTATAGCGCTCGGTGGGGCGACCGACAGTTGTTTTCTAGAAGGGCATTCTTACACATATGAAGGGTCCACGTGGGGTAAAATCGTAGATATATTGATTTCGTGCAAGTCGATGAATCCTGTCATCTATTTCGATGAACTGGATAAAGTGAGCGACACACCCAAAGGTGAAGAAATTATTGGTATTCTCACTCATTTGACTGATACCACACAAAACAACAAGTTTCACGACAAGTATTTCACGGAAATTGAATTTGATTTGAGTCGTTGCCTCTTTATATTTAGTTATAATGATGAAAGTAAGATTAATCCGATTTTGAAAGACCGAATGTATCGTATTATGACCAAGGGGTATGACCAACCACAAAAAACAATTATCGCAAATAATTATTTGCTGCCAAAAATTCACGACATGGTTAAATTCAATAAGGAGGATATTACTATTCCAGAGGATGTCTTGCATTATATTATCACGCACCATACCGATAAGGAAGACGGGGTGCGAAATCTGAAGCGATGTTTAGAAATTATTCATACGAAATTGAATTTGTATCGACTCATGAAACCCGATACGAATCTATTTGAAAAGGATTTGTCACTTAAGGTAGAATTTCCATTGACAGTGACTATTGCGATTATTGATAAACTGATTAAGAAAGAGGCAGATAGTGGTACATGGACTGGAATGTACAATTAATTTTAGTGTTTTCGTCTATGAATGCGCTTATATATATATTTCCGTTTAGATGTATATTTTTTATGTGATTGCTTAAGTATACGCTTATGCGATTTTTTCTTATATATTTGCTTACGTGTTTGCTTACGTGTTTGCTTATGTGTTTGCTTACGTGTTTGCTTACGTCTCCCTCCTAAAGACGCATCCAGTTCTCTCTCAGCGTTCAATCCTTCTTGACTATTTTCCCATTCCACATCGCGTGGTCCAAACTTTTCTAATAAATCAGATTCACTTACAGATTCCATCGCTTCTAAATCCTTGTCCAATGCTTCTAATTCTTTCGCATTTAGTGGATGTAAAAGATCTTCAAACTCTTCATAATTACTACATTGTTCTAAAGGTTTAACCTCATCTAAAATTTTATTAGTGGTATTCGCCAATTCAATCTGTTTCTTACTAATGTTAAGTAATTTATTCTGTATTATTTTAAAATGCTGTTGACTACAATCAGTGCTGGTTGGTGCACTATGTTTTGTAAAATGTCTAATTTTTGATAACATTATATTATATATTATATTGTTATAATATATATATTATTTTTATAAATGTCTAGATTTGAATTACTTAAACACAACGCGGACTTGATTGTAAAATTAATAAATGATAATACTATTTTTTCATCCAAGTTGGAAATTAAAATTATAAAACCGACTGAAAAATCATCCAATATGATCTTATTTTTTCTATTAGATAAAGAAAATTATTCAGATACTTTATATTTTATAAATACGAATACTGGTAGTTTAAATGCAAAAGTATTGGGAGTTTATTCAAATGTAGGTAATAAAATAGGTTCCTTTTTACTACAGTTACACTTATTATTAATGTTTATATCGAATGTAGCATCAGTAGATTTAGATAACTATACAGATGACCCGGCGAGAGCAGCACGCGGAGTATACAGCGATTTTAGTGTTAGAAAACGTGGTCCTTCAGAAAATTGGGCAGGTAAAGAATTGGCAGAACAATTGTTAATGGCAGATGGTGAAATGGTGTATAAACCTACTGCAGAAAGTCGTAGAATAATAGAACAAAAAATAAGAGAAATTGTTGCTGAGCAAAAAATAAAGGGTCAACCACTGCCTTTTTGGAATAACTTTGATGGTATAGAAACTTTTTTAAGAAATTTACATCAGTATATGGGAGGCAAGAAAAATAAGAAGAAGAAAAGTCAAACGCGGAGAAAACGTACTACTACTATTAAAAAGAAGAAACGTTACTCTACGTTACAAAAGAAGAAAAATAAAAGTAAATGTTATCGATATCGTATGTAAATAATAAAATATCAACTATATTATTATTTGTTATTTGTGTAAAAATATATTTAATACTCGCTATCCATAGTGCGATTACCACCTCGCCGATTCAAATATTTCATTTGTTCCGGCGACGCACAAACGCATCCATTATCACCAGAATAGGCAGAAGGACAGCATTCAGGACTATTTTTATTATTATAAAACATGTACAACTCACCATCAGGTAAAGGCACATCCCCGCCGACATTTGCATCTAATGTATTGTAGATATTGCCTTTGCCATTTTTACTTGGTTTCTCCCAACTGCTTTTAACACCATCACCCATAGAATAATTTATAGCAGCACCCATTAAATCTTCGGCAGCATAAAATCCTTCTTTGAGACCACCCGCACATGAACAAAAAACATTTGCTCCAATAAAACCGCCAATAATCATACAAAGTATAATTATTTCGACACGCATTTTTTGTCCGAGAATATTGATTTCCATCTTGCTATACATTATATAATAGATAAAAAAAAGGGGTAAACCCCTTTGAAACCCCCTTAAAGGGGTAAACCCCTTTGAACCCCCCTTAAAGAGAAGTTTAAGGGGGACTTGGTTCCCTTTTAAAGAGGGGTTTAAGGGGAACATTGGTTCCCCTTATTTTATAAATCTATCCAATCCAGTATTATAATCCCCAATGTTTAACCCATGGACATTAAAATGTCCACTGGTCGTTAAAAGTTGATATAAATATAAACAGGGCGTTTCGTCTAAAATAGGATTACCGTATAAATTAAATGTATTAATACCGCCTAAATAGTTATTAATATTTATATTGCCACTGCAAAGAATACAATTTCCATTGTCTAAACGATACTCATAAGTTCCAAATTTTAGTTTAGTGGCGTCTATTTTAATGGTTCCAAGCACTCTTTCACCGCCGATTAATATATCATTTACCCTAACATTATTTATAGTCAATGATTTACCACTCATTAATTTGATTTTTGTAGATGGATGTAATCCATTGTCTAAATAAGAATGAATATCCTCATTGGTAAAGTTGGGTGGAATATATCCTTTTGGAACACAATTCTTTGTTATCTGGGCAATAACGTCGGCATCTATATCGTCCCAATCGGAAAAAAGAGTTTCTCCCACCATAAATGTTTTCGTGTTGGTTATCAAACAATACACATAGGGTTTATTATAATTGGGCATAATTATACTATCGGGGTGATCTTTTACTTTTATCCATCCATTTTCCGCATGATAAACGCGGTGTTCGCCCGTAACAATAATACTATATAAATCGTATATCGTCTGATGTTCTACGCTTAATTTCATAATACCGGTAACAATGGTTCCATCACCAAGTATATCGCCTACATTCACTGCTGTTATCAGTTTAACACTCGCGTCTTTCATTTTAATTGGTGTTGTTTCATCAAAACAAGTGGGAACATCCGGCGTTCCACGTGTAGATAATTTCATTATATCATCCATAAAAATTTTAATCATAACCGTAGGAATCAAAATCGCAATAAATATAGCAAGATTCGTAGCCGCAATTGGAATTGCCCAAGTTCCAAAAATAGGTATGAATGATGTAATTAATAATCCAGCGGTAATACCTGCCAAAATAATAAGTATTGTTATAATTAAATCAATGATAAATAAAAAGAGTGATTTCATGGCGAGATAACTCCCCATTAAAGTGTAAACGGATGCACTTAATATTCCCATCACTTTAGCACCCATATCTTTAATACTTATCATCATTTGCACGATAGGCATGGTTATATTCAGTGTTCTACCCATGGTTTCATTGGTAAAATCGCTCATTGAATTACGAATTTTATCAAATTCGGCGCGAACACCATTAATAGCATTGCCCAATTCACTAAAGGCGTCCGTCATCACTTTCATTAGGTAATAAAAGGGTTGGAAAGCATATGCCGTGATATTTGTTAAAATTCCCTGAATACAATATGTAAAATTTTGACCAGTAAACTCCATTGGAGTAGTGTCTTTCCCATTATTAATCCACCCGGCAAACGGAATCACTGCCGGATTACATTTCTGGTTTTCCCAGTCAGCAAGGATAGGCTTAATATTATTCATAATATAAAAATAGGCAATTGCTATAAAAAAAATGATAAGAATTACAACAGTAACCCATAATTCCGCCCCATATTTTTCTGTAAATCCTATTTTTGTATATAAATTATTAATATTTTTATAGGTTGTATCTGTATTTTCCATATAGTATTTGTGTCTATAAATACTATATAAATAAAATTAAGTAATTTGCTTTTTTTGCTTTTTGCTTTTTTTGCTTTTTTGCTTTTTTGCTTTATAATGTTTTTGCTGCAGAACCATTATTATCTTCCCAATCATGAAATATCCATTTACCAATAGGAATGGTGTGGTCAGATGTAATCAAGCATGCTAAATTATCGCATATAATATCTGTCACAGTTGCTTCCTTCAGTTCTTCCACATGTATGAAGCGTTTTAATCTGGTGTCGTAGACTAAATGACTACCCGATACCACTATACCATCAATATCAAATAATTTTTCTACGTGTTGTCCATGTTCATCTATATTGCTAATATTCATTACAGCACATACCCGCGCACCATTTTTAAGAATAGCGTTAAGAGGCAATTCTTTCATACTCATACTGCTACCATTTTTTAATTCTACTTTTGTCTCGGGATGAAAGCATAAAGCACGTGCTAATTGTCCGGGTGGACCTGACCATGCACTCTGCATGGTCATAATAGACCCAGATAATGTATGCATTAAAGCACCCATAATACCAATAAGTTTTCCAAATAAATCTTTAATATTAATAGTTAAGCGTTGAAATTCAATGAGAATATTCAAAAACACACCAAATATATTTTGAACAATTTCTGTTATAAAATTTCTTAAATTATTAATAAATGCTCGCACATCATTGATAGCTTTGGTCATATTTGCTCCCATATCACCGAGAACACTAAAATTATAGTGTAGCGGTTGCATGAGATAACCCATATAACTCGTTTGCATATTTTGAATACAATAGGTAAAATTAGATATGGGATCGTGACCGAATGTTGAGGCAAATGGCATAACAGTAGGATTACATCTATAGTTTGCCCAGTCGTCACTTACTTTTTTAATTCCGATGCTTAATACATTAAAAACATATAATAGGATAAATATAATAAAAATTATAAATGTTAATGTAATATCAGATGTTTTCATACTAAAATAGATTGTTATTTTATTATTTAGTTATTTTATTTTAATTAATTTAATTATTTATATTTATTATTTATTTAGTTATTTATTTTACACTGGACAAGAATTTGTAGCAAAACAATCATTCGCAGCATTGTTTAATCCAGCAATAGCAGCAATATTGCCTCCTATACTACTAGAATTCGCATTGACTGGACTTACTTGTGGTCCATATTGAGGAAATTGAGGCACTTCTACTGTTTTAGGCATACCGATACCATTCCCTCCGTCCCCGCCTCTTTTATTATGTCTACGAGACCGTCTCTTACTGTGTCTCTTACTGTGTCGCTTACTGTGTCGCTTACTGTGTCGCTTACTGTGTCGCTTACTGTGTCGCTTACTGTGTCGCTTACTGTGTCTATGAGACCGTTTTTTGATATGTCTCCGACTTTTCACATGTCTTCGACTTTTCTTACCCCCTTTTGCTATTTTATTTAATTGTGATTGTTCTTGACTCATTTGTTTTGTAAAATTAAATGCTTCTTGAGATGGACTATTACTACCGTTTTTAAATCCATACATTTGTACGGGTGCTGGAGTAAGATCGGGTGAACTCATTATATATAATATAATAAATTAAAAATTAAAAATTAAAAATGTTTTGAGTAAAAGTATTAAATAAATAATACTATACTAAAATAAACATGGATCGCCTTCAACTGCAAAAAATGATTGATGCGAATAGTGTAGTAGATTGTACGCAAGAAATAAGAGATAAAAAACATAGTCAACCTTTACGCGAAGATGTCGCCCGGTTAATAGCGCTTAAGACTAAATATGCCCGATTGAGTCAATCCAATCCGGATCAGTTTGATAAAATGTGTGTATCGCAATGTAGTTTTTTATTTAATAATTATACCGATATTTTTAATAAAGTTAAGAAAGACGAGATGAATTTAGATATATTAGCACAATTGCTGAATGTTCTAAAAAATATAGAAGATGGCAAATTAGATCAACATGCGGGAGCATACGAAGTAGGTAAACTTTTAAAAGAAATGTATATTGATAGTGCACTTATGAAATCTGAAAAATTGGATGCGAAACATTCTAAAGGAGCAACCACAACTTCTAAACCCAAACCTAAAAAGATTTCGTGGAAAGAGTACAAAAAGGAACTTTTGTAAAATTAGATTTTGTAAAATTAGATTTTGTAAAATCTATGGCAAAACATAATCATAGTTTCCCTTGCGGAAACTATGATTTATATATTATGTAATAAATGTCAACTAAATAGATATCTATTTTAATAATTAAAATTAAAATTGATATTAATTATTATTAGTTATTCATTTTTATAAACACATCACTAACAATGGATACCGATAAATATATTTACCAAAAAAAAGATAATGATCCTTACCAATGCGCACCTTATGCTATTTATAATTTATTACAAAATAGTAGAGTTGATACTAATTTAACTAGTCTTATTCGTAAATGTAAAGCACGTGAAAATATTGGAACATTAGTTTCAGACTTTACTAAAACTATTATTAGTGTTAATAAATCATTAAAGTGTAATATAAGACAACTCAATGAAGATGTCATCTCTACTAAAATGATTAAAACATTACTTGCTAATAATGGACCAGTGCTAATTTTATTTCATTGGCATAATGGTGCCGCATTAAAGGGTAATCATTATGCACTCATTGATATAGTATATAATACTACTACTACAAAATTCAGAGTTATCAACTATTCCTTTGATAAACCAGTTCATATTATAACCGAACGTGAATTGAAAAGTATGTTAATGCCGTATAGTGATGAGTATTTTCAGTTGCCAGTGTTGTGGCACAACAACTAAAGGAGGGGTTTAAGGGGAACCTTGGTTCCCTTTTGTCAAAACCAATGTGAAATAGTTGTGTAATATTTTTGTCTTATTTTTTATTATTTTTTATTATTTTTTATTATTTTTTATTATTTTTTAATAACAAAATATTTTTAACATTTAAATATTTCTAAAGTAAACTATTTTAAATTGTAATTTCCATCCATTGTAGGTTGCGGGAAACGATTCATGAATGGACTTTATGACTTCTACGAAATCGTACGAGATATCGCAACCCTGATCCGCCGCATCCTCATCATATACGATTTCAAAAGTGAAATCATCATAATTATAATACACATGAATATCTTTGCCCAGATGTTTCTCTAATACACGCTTTACTATATAAAATTGTGGTGTACCTGTTTCATCACCAAACGGATGTTCCAATCCATCAGCATTCACAATGCTCGCATCAACTTTAATGAAAACCATCTTTACAAGATATTGGTTTGGTTTGGTTTGCTTCGTAATATACCACATCTTACTTACCTGAAAAGTATTTCAATTTTTTATATATAATATTAAAATATGTAAAAATTCTACTAAAATGGTACTTGACATTTATTACATAATATATAAATCATAGTTTCCATTGCGGAAACTATGATTATGATTATGTTTTGCCATAGATTTTACAAAATCTACTATAAATTGAAACAATTTAATATTAATTTACTATATATTATTATTCTTGTTGAATCGCCATGTCTTATACATTGCTCATAGTAGAATCCCCCGCCAAATGTAACAAGATAGAATCTTACCTGGGTGAAGGTTATAAATGCGCCGCCAGTTTCGGACATATTCGCGAATTGGCAGACGGGTTAAAATCCATCGACGTAGCGAATAATTTCAATCCCACGTTCAAAGAATGCGAGGATAAAAAACCGCAAATCACTAAACTGCGCAAACTTATAGAATCGGCGAAAGAAGTCCTCCTGGCATCGGACGATGATCGTGAAGGCGAGGCGATTGCCTGGCATTTATGCCAAGTTTTTGGACTGCCGGTGAAAACTACCAAGCGCATTATATTTCATGAAATTACAGAAACCGCATTGAAACGGGCAGTAGCAGAAGCAACAACACTTAATATGCATGTGGTTAATGCGCAATTAAGTAGACAAGTATTGGATGTCTTGGTAGGTTATAAATTATCACCAGTGCTCTGGAAATATATTACCAAATGTAAAAAAACCGGATTATCGGCAGGTCGGTGCCAGACACCTGCGCTTCGCCTGGTTTATGAAAATCAAAAAGAAATAGAGGCATCGCCGGGAAAAAAAGTATATACAACAACGGGTTATTTCACCGCACATAATTTACCCTTTGTGCTGAATTATAATCACGAATGCGAAACCGAAATGTCTACTTTTTTAGAACAGAGTGTCCACTTTAATCACAGTTATAGTTGCACTCCTATTCGCACTACTATTAAACCACCACCAACACCTTTTACCACGAGCACACTACAACAGACTGCCAATAATGAATTGCGTATTTCCCCCAAGGAAACCATGAAGATTTGCCAGACCCTCTATGAAGGTGGATATATTACGTATATGCGAACAGATAGCACTACTTATAGTGAAGAGTTTATTGAAAAAACAATACTCTATATTGATAAAACATATGGTAAGGAATATATACATCAACGATTGACAGCGAGTGGCAAAGAAAAAGAAAAAGAAATAAAAGTGAAAAAGAGTAAAAAAGTAGAAAAAGAAGTTAAACCACAAGCAGCACATGAAGCAATCCGCCCAACAGATATTCAATGTGTAGACTTAGATCCATCATTGTCAGCAAAAGAAATTAAAATGTATGCACTTATCCGTAGAAATACACTGGAAAGTTGTATGAGTCCGGCAACCTATAATGGATTTACTGCTGTTGTTAGTGCGCCGGCAATTGCGATTGCGGTCGCGGGCAAAGAGGTGTTGCCACATGAATACAGATATCCTGTTGAACAACCCATATTTAAGGGATGGAAAATAGTAGAGGGGGTAGAAGATACAAATAAAGACTATAATTATCTTCAGGCACTTGCCAATAAAAATTCTACAAAAGAAAAGGAATGTATTTTAAAATACAAAAAAATCACTGCAAAAGTAACCATGAAAGATTTAAAGTCGCATTTAAGTGAATCAAAACTCGTTCAACTCCTTGAACAAAATGGCATAGGACGCCCGTCTACCTTCTCTTCGTTAATTGATAAAATACAAGAACGCGGATATGTGAAATTGGATAATGTAAAAGGCGTTGCTATTAAATGTAGTGATTATGAACTGGAAGGCGACGAATTATCAGAGATTGAAGTAGAAAGAGAGTTTGGCAATGAGAAGAATAAATTGGTTATCCAACCCACAGGAATAATCGTGTTGGAGTTTCTTCTACAACATTTTGATTCACTCTTTCAATATGATTATACCAAACATATGGAAGATTCATTGGATCTCATTGCAAATGGCACTAAATTATGGCACGAGTTGTGTCGAGAATGTCTAGAACAAATTACTACATTAACAAATGACATCAAAGTAGACAAGTCAACATCAGCACCGCCAACTAATGGGGTACAAGTTGATAATCATCATGTCTATATGATTGGTAAGTATGGACCGGTTCTTAAATGCACTATTGGAGACAAGGTTTCGTTCAAACCTGTGATAGAAACCGTTAATATAGATAAACTCAAAAGGGGCGAATATACCTTAGAAGAACTGGTAGTAGAAAATAAATTAACAGGACATTTTTTAGGAATGTATGATAACAAAGAAGTTCATCTTAAAAATGGTAAATTTGGTTATTATGTAGAGTATGGTGATATGAAAAAGTCTGTTAGAATTGGATTAAAGCAACCGACAGAAATCACATTAGATGATATAGCAGATGTATTATTTGATAGCACATCAGAAGAAGCATTTAGTAGAATAATTACTACAGACTTATCTATTCGTAATGGGAAATTTGGTGATTATATATTTTATAAAACGAAAACCATGAAGAAACCACAATTTTTGAAATTAAAAGGATTCAAAGAAGATTATAAAACGTGCGAGTTAAGTATTTTAATAAAGTGGATCAGTGAAACATATAAAGTATAATTAATTTATAATTATTATACACAATTCAAAAACATTCTTGTAAAAATAAATATATAAAAATTAAAAATACACATTATAGTGTATTTTTAATTTTTATATATTTATTTTTTATTTTTTATTTTTAATTTTTAATTTTTATTAACAATAATAAACTGGTTTAAAATAATACTATACTTTAATAGTCTAAAGTATTGGTCTTAATCCATTGCCCATTCACTTCACATTCGCACTCCAACCATCCATTTGCGGTGTTTGTTGAACGTAATGGTTTCACAAATTTCAAATGTGCTTTTGCCATTTCAGACAAAGTTAAGTAACTTTTTCCTTCATGCTCAATTTCATTATTTGATAAATTGTATATACCAATCCATATATTGTTAATACCAATTTTATGACGAATACTTTGCCCATTTGTAAATACTTTTCGCATGGTGTCACGAGACTTCTTCTTCTTCTTTACACCAGAAGATTTGATTTGTGTTTCTAGTTCAGAAGCAGTCTCGACTTTTTCTTTTTCTTCCTCTTCCTCTTCCTCTTCCTCTTCCTCTTCCTCTTCCTCCAAAGCATGAGAAGTTTCATCCCACATTTCGCCATCCATCAAGTCAAAGAACTTGATAACTTCTTCTGTTGAAACACGAAAGAATTCTCGGCGCAGATGAATACGTTCAGTGTATTGTTCCAGAAGAATATGAAGTGTCTTTTCCTTTACAGAAGCATTAGACACCTTCTTTGCGAATTCAATCTTGTATGGCGTTGGCGGTCGCCAAGTATCAGAAGCATTTGCTTCTTTTAGTCTTATTTCAGGTGTTCTTTCTGTCATGCCGATTTTGAGAATACCAGGCATTGATTGATTTGAGAAACAGTAGACATATCCGTCAGCCATCATATATGATTTGAATGATTGTTTGATTGTTTGATTATAAAGTGCCAATAGTAATTATTAGCAAAAGTATTTCAATTTTTTATTCATTATGATATTATATTATTAAAATATCATAATGATTTAAAATGTGTAAAATCTTATTGAATTTTACTACAATTTTCAAAACCTTGTTTTGCTACACTTTTTTTAAAAGTGTATTATATAATGTCGTCCACCACTAATACTGAATATGATATTCATAATATGATTGGTTTTTCAACCGTGGGTATATTAATTAAATTATTTTTTGGTTCACAAACCGAAGATGGTAGTAGCGGTCCCGCAAGTGCCTCTATTTGGGGATATGGTGTTGTTGTATTGGCGATTATTTCTATTTTAGTGATATTTATAAGTTTAGCATCAAAAATAACCAGTATTGAAAATTACGATGTGTTTACATTTTTAAAGACACTTGTAAAATATACGTTGCCTTCACTTCTTACTTTAATTGTTTTAATATGGTTGATAACAGTCAATGTTATTTATTTTAAAAGAATTAATCAGGGTAGGGTAGCAAATGAATATTATAGTTATTCTACTATTACAACATTAATTGTTATATTTCAAATTATTGCATTGTTTAAATACCTCACTGACAATTTATCTACCATTAACAGTCAGATAAGTAGAGATGTTGCTTCTGGAAATAATTCATTTAACATATCTAATGATAAAATGGCATATGTAACTTATTTTCTTACCTTTTTAAATTTTCTTTTTATTGGTATTATGACTATTGTATTGGAATTTTTCTCTACTGATGGATAATATGGATTATGGAATATAATATATAATATATATATCAAAAAAATATAATTTATACTAATCGTTTTAATTTTCATCACCCTCTTCGATAAATTTATAAGTTATACCATAGTCGCTTTCATTTTCCCATATACCAGATATTTTCAATATAAATTCGTGTTGATTATTATTATTAAATAATTTGTTGTTATCTATAAATATTTTTATATATCCATTTGTGAGTTGTTCGGTAATTCTATTAATAGGTTTTTTGTTGGGAATATTTATTTTGGACAACAATTCTTTTTCGATAGTACTGATTGCCAACATTTCTGTACTATTACGTTGTTTATCAAATACACATTTAAACTTGTTAAAAGATTTTTCAGTGTAGATTATATTTAAATTAAACTTGAGTAAAATTCCATTAAGCATAAATAAACTATTTGAATAAATTACTCTAATAAAATTACTATTATCCATAATTGTATTTTTAACAGATTCTTGAAAATATACATTGTTCACATCAAATTGCTCTAATCCCAATACAACATTCATAATTAATTTATAGTGTTGTGTAGTATTAATCATATGTTTTTAAATAACATCTGAATTAATCATTAATCATTATGTTCTGATATAATAGACATTATAAATAAAATAGTTCCTATATTTGGATCATTTACATCATGTGGCAATTTCTCTACTAATGCTTCACCTTGTTCGAGAATTTTTTGTATAGATTGTAGTTTAACTTTACATGTTTCAAGTGACTCAATCCACAATTTGGATAAAACCGGATGTGTTTGCTGATGAGACGTAAATTTGTCTATTAAAAGTTGTAATTTTTCCACTTCCATTATAGTTAACAAATAAATAAGTATTAAATAAGTATTCTGGTAATTATTATTATTATTATAATTATTATAATTATTATTATTATAATAATAATATATTTTGACTATTATTATTATTATTAGTAGTAGAGTTTTAACTTAGATAAAGACAAAAATATAAAGAATTGTAATATACCATACAATGAAATTCTACGATACACACTTTGAAGATTATATACACAGTAATAATCAAATTTCTCTACATCCTACTCTTAGTAAACTTTATAAAACATTCCCTAATTCTATTCACAATTTAAAAAATCTTATATTTTATGGTCCAAAAGGCGTTGGAAAATACACACAAATGTTGGCAGCGATTAAAAAATATAGTCCATCGGAACTTAAATATGAAAAGAAGTTAAGTATTACCTATAATAAAAATAATTATGTTTTTAAAATAAGTGATATTCATTATGAAATTGACATGTCTTTATTAGGTTGCCACTCTAAATTGCTGTGGAATGAAATTTACAATCAAATAGTGGATATTATATTAGCAAAGGCAGAAAATACTGGCATTATTGTATGTAAATATTTTCATGAAATACATAGCGAACTCATAGAAACACTTTATAGTTATATGCAAACATTAACCACACCTAATATAGATATTAAATTTATTATTATTACTGAACAACTCAGTTTTATACCTGATAATATATTAAATTGTTGTAAATTAATAACAGTACAACGACCCTCGAAAGCAGCGTATAGTAAATGTTTAAATAAAAAAATAAATTTACCAAGCGAAATAACCAATATGAAAAATATTCAGGCATCTATTACACAACTCATGGTTCCACACGAAGTAATTTGTTGTAAAATTATAGATACTATTATAAATAGCGAGTCCATTAATTTTTTAATAGTAAGAGATCAACTGTATGATATTTTTATATATCATTTAGATGTGTATGAATGTATCTGGTATATTGTAGACAAATTAATACGAACAAAAAAACTATTGCATGACGATATTAATGATATTTTAGTTAAAACGTATACTTTTCTACAATATTATAATAATAATTATAGACCTATTTATCATTTAGAACATTTTATTTTTAATTTAATAATTAAAATACATGGAATGGAAGAATTATAAGAACCGCAGTTCACAGGAACGAAAGTAGGCGTCTCGAGTACCATATTCTACGGCATAGTTGTATGCCGATAAATAGTTTTCTGCTGTTTCATACACACAATGTTGCCATTGGCATGAACACTGATGTCCATCTTCGTCAGGACAATATAAGTGATTAGTATTACAATACGTGTCAATCGGTGTATCCAATGCATCATCTTCTATTGCTCTTGAATACATTTGAATATCATTCACTTCTTGTCGTAACTTTGCCATTGCTATATGAAACATTGTTTCAGTGCCTACAAACATGTAATATGTATCTTGATAGCAGATATTTTTTCTTAAAAAGATAAAGTGCGCATTGTAGTCTTTGGGCAAAACAAAGGACACAATATGAATCCACATTTCCATTGGTAACAATGCTAATGCACTTTTATTTGTAAACAATTTGATGAGATTTTCAATATCTTTCTTTCTTTTTTCTTTCAGTTCGGCAAAGCGTTTTGGAACGATGGATTGTTGATTATTTGATACAGATGCGTCAGAGTGTGGTTCATTCATGGCAACAATTCTACTTGCGATTGTGGTCGGTTAATTTACTATTTCGTTTAATAATAAAAGTAGTTCAATTTTGTTAAATAAAAAAATGGACTTTTGTCTTTATTGATTTTATAAATTATAAATTAAAACATTTTTATTTTTTATTTTTTATTAACTCAAATCCCATAAAAACCCATTTTTACCTAATATCATTCTATGATGAACATGCGCATTAGTATCATGCGCACGATAGTGAATAAAATCGTCAGGGTTATTAAATACTTTGTGTTCCCACCGACATAAACATTTGTTGCCAAATTCATCCGGGCATGCTTGTAATAGATTTCGGCAAATACCGCCACAATACGTGTCTATTGGGATATCATCTTGTAAATCATAAGGATTCACATGTATACGCATTCTTGGTATCGCCAATAACCAGTCTTTTTCTGTGCCTTCAAACATATAATGATCGTTATTATAAAATCTATACTGACCTTTTCTTTTGAACTCAAAATATCCAACGATTTGGTCTTCTGTAAAGGTCAATGATATAATTATATCCCATAATTCTTCTGGCAAAAGATGTGCGTATTCTGTCAAAAGAATCTCTCTCAATTCACTTTTCTTCTGTTTTTGTATTTGTCGCAGTTCAGCAAACCGCATTGATATTTTATGTTGTTCATTTTTCCCTTCAAAGTTGAGACTCATTTTGCAATTCCGCTTTGCAATTCCGCTTGCGGTCGGTTAGTTGGTCGGTTGGTCGGTTAGTCGTTTTTAATGTAATGTTTATTTACAGTGTGAAAAGTATTTCAATTTTTTAATGTCTAATGTTTTGTAATAAATATCTTGCAACCCATGTCCCAAAAATAAGCCACATATCACCTATTGTATTTCCGCCATTATAAATAATCCATCTAATTGCTTTACAATGAGGTGCTACTGTTAAGAACGGCGATGTTAAGAAACCAATAAATGTATTGGGTGTGCAAAAGTATCCATATAAATTTCCTGCCAAATAATGAATACAAATCCAGAGCATATAAATCCCTACTATTTCAAATAATAGTTTCATTTTCGTTACAATCATTTTTTCATGTGCAATACTTGATTTAATTAGTTTTTAAATCAATTTTATATGTAAAAAAAATAAATTATATTTTTTTTA
>Ga0114966_10001540_pt1 | contig 21148 bp, 20 predicted proteins | sample M_130207_XF_Meta_FD_87029 | JGI IMG/M metagenome (GOLD analysis project Ga0114966, IMG submission 87029) | Freshwater microbial communities from Lake Montjoie, Canada to study carbon cycling - M_130207_XF_MetaG | ecosystem: Environmental > Aquatic > Freshwater > Lake | place: Lake Montjoie... | reverse complement strand
CCCATCATACAAGGACAACAGCCCCACGGCTCAGAAGTCACGAGGTCCGCAAGTAGCCTGAGACTATGTTGCGTTTGTCCAGCCTGTTCGTTCGTACTCTGCGGGAGAATCCTTCAGACGCCGAAGTAGCCAGCCACCAATTAATGGTCCGCGCTGGCTATATCCGCCGTGCCGCCCCCGGGGGCTACACCTGGCTTCCTTTGGGCTGGAATGTCTACCGCAATGTGGAGCGCATCGTGCGCGAGGAAATGGACGCTGCAGGGTTCCAAGAGGTCCACTTTCCCGCCTTATTGCCTCGCGAACCCTATGAGGCGACAAACCGCTGGACCGAATACGGACCCAACTTGTTTCGCCTCCAAGACCGCCGGGGCGTGGACTATCTTCTCGGACCGACCCACGAAGAAATGTTTACCCTGCTCGTCAAAGATCTCTACAGCAGCTACAAAGATTTACCGCTGAGCATCTACCAAATTCAGACGAAGTTCCGCGATGAGGCCCGTCCGCGCGCCGGGTTGCTTCGTGGACGCGAGTTCGTGATGAAGGACTCCTACAGTTTTGATATTGACGACGCCGGTTTAGCGGCAAGTTACGAAGCCCATCGGACGGCGTACATCGCCACCTTTCAACGCCTCGGCTTACCCTTCGTCATTGTCTCAGCAATGTCTGGTGCGATGGGTGGATCTAAGTCAGAAGAATTCTTGGCTCCTCTTGAAGCGGGCGAAGATACTTTCGTGCGCTGCACTTCGTGCGACTACGCCGCCAACACAGAAGCCGTGACGGTTCCCACACCGACGGATCTTTTGACCACAGACACAAGCAAACTCCCTTCGGCGACAGTGGTTGATACTCCCGACACAGCAACGATCGCCACATTGGTTGATCTGCTCAATACGCGTGCTGATCTTCAGATTGATCGCGAGTGGACATCAAGTGACACATTGAAAAATGTCATCGTGATGTTGCGTCACCCTGATGGCCATCGTGAACCCTTGGCCATCGGTGTTCCTGGTGATCGCGATGTTGATATGAAGCGTCTGGAAGCCCAACTAGGTCCCGCTGAACCCGAGGCATTTACTGAAACAGATTTCGCTGCCTACCCAGCATTGGTTAAGGGCTACATCGGACCAGACGCTCTTGGCAGTGATTCGCCTTCAAAGATTCGTTATCTAGTTGATCCGCGCATTCACAATGGGTCATCTTGGGTAACGGGGGCAAACAAAACTGGTCAACATGTTGTAGGTCTTGTTGCAGGTCGTGACTTCACTGCTGACGGCACCATTGAAGCGGCCGATGTACGACCTGGCGATACATGTCCTCAATGCGCCGCTCAAAACGACTCCGGAACTTTGGAAATGGCGCGCGGAATTGAGATCGGTCACATTTTCCAATTGGGACGCAAATATGCCGAAGCATTGAACCTCACTGTGCTTGATCAAAATGGCAAGCAGGTCGTTGTCACGATGGGAAGTTACGGCATTGGTGTATCTCGCGCTGTTGCCGCCATCGCCGAAGCAACTCTTGATGACATTGGTTTATGTTGGCCGCGCGAAGTGGCCCCTGCCGATATTCACATCGTGATTGCTAGCAAAGGTGGAGACAACATCACTGATGAGGCAGAACGGATTGCCAGCGAACTTGAAACCGCAGGAGTGCGAGTGCTCATTGATGACCGCACCACGGTTTCGCCGGGCGTGAAGTTCAAAGATGCCGAATTAATCGGCGTCCCGACAATCGTGGTCATTGGTAAAGGTCTCTCCGATGGCATCGTCGAAGTACGTGACCGTTCCACTGGCGAACGTAGCGATGTGCCAATCGGTGAGGTTGTGAGAACTCTGCGTCAGTTGTGTGGACGGTCAGGTATCTAAATATGAAGCTGGTGCGCGGTGTTTTACAGCACTACTCATGGGGTGACAGGCACGCAATCCCCCACCTTCTCAACCTTGAGCCTGATGGTCGCCCGTGGGCAGAATTATGGTTCGGCACCCATCTCGGCGGATCATCAAAAATGCTCGACGTTGATGACCACGCTTCAGTGCCTCACTCGCGCGGCTCCATTGATGACACTGGCGGGCAATCAACTCCCTTGATATCAACATCGGGCGAGTTGCCATTTTTGCTCAAAGTTTTAGCAGCCGCCGAACCGCTTTCACTGCAGGCCCATCCGTCACTCGAGCAGGCCAAGAGTGGCTATGCCCGAGAAAATCGATTGGGTGTCCCTGTCAGTAACTCGCGACGCATTTACCGTGATCCGTTTGCCAAACCAGAACTTCTCTGCGCTCTTGGCCCATTTGAAGCATTCTGCGGGTTTCGCGAGCCGACAACATCTGTTGAATTGTTGCACTCAATCGGAGGTGGAGCATCAGTCTTGGCGCGTTTGCTGACCGACCACGACCTCAATCATCTCCTGCACTACATGTTCAGCGGGACAGAAGAAATTCGCATACTTCTCACTGACGTTGTCGAAGCGTGCGCTCAACATGATTCGCCACATGCAGTGTGGGCCACGCGTTTAAATACTCGCTACCCCAATGACCCAGCGGTCGTCGCAAGTTTGCTCCTCAACCATGTCATCTTGAGTGCCGGCGAAGCGTTGTACCTTGATCCAGGAAACTTGCATGCTTACCTCAGTGGAACGGGCGTTGAAGTCATGGGATCAAGCGACAATGTGGTTCGTTGTGGACTCACAAATAAACACGTGGATATAAACGAGTTGTTAGCAACTGTGATTGCCCGCCCTCTCCCCGACCCAGTTTTGCGACCGACCCCCGTGAGACGCACCGACACTGGCCATTTGTGGCGCTATGAAACGCCTCAAGCCCCGTTTAAACTTTCAATCCACCAAATCAATGGTACGGAAACCCTGCGCTCGCGAACCCGTGAGTTGATCTTGTGCGGGGTTGGTCGCACCGACCGATTGCATCGTGGTGAAGTTTGCTACCTCGGACCCGATGAAGAAATAACTCTCACAGGCAAGGCAACTTTGTTTCGTGTCGACGAGTCCTCAAGCCAGTAGTAACTCTCAACTCTTTTTGCGGATCTCTACAATTCGTTCGTTTGAGCGATTCACGTCATCGCCTTGGGCATCAAGCAACATCGATCGATCCTTAGCGGCTTCGCGTTCAGCTTTCTCTGTATCCACACGCGCGATGGCAGCCTCTGCCCCATGCTCATGGATGAACTCCGCCCATTCCACGAGAGCTTCAACCATTTCACTCTCTGGCACGACGGCAACATTTCGACCTTTGACAAAGAGGTGTCCGCGCTTATTCCCAGCAGCAATTCCTAGATCGGCTTCGCGAGCTTCTCCAGGCCCATTGACAACACAACCCATCACAGCAACTTGCAGAGGAATCTGTCGCTCACCGAAAGCCAACATTGCACGGTTAGCAACATCAATCACATCAATCTCCGCTCGGCCACAGCTAGGACATGCAATCAGATCAACGTTTTTGCGTTCGCGCAGGCCGAGAGCCTCAAGCAACTGGCGTCCAGCACGTGCCTCTTCAACTGGATCTGCAGTCAAGCTATAGCGAATCGTGTCGCCAATACCTTCCAGCAACAATGCGGCGATTCCCGCAGTCGCTTTCAGTAAACCATTCGGCAGTGGGCCAGCCTCAGTGACACCAAGATGCAATGGGTGATCTGTCACTTCACTGAGTTGGCGATATGCCTCAACCATGAGCGGAACATTTGATGCCTTGACGCTGATTTTGATTTGATCAAAACCCACTTCATCAAAATAGGCAATCTCACGCAGAGCCGATTCAACCATCGCTTCCGCCGTTACTTTGCCTCCGTACTTGTCATACAGTTCTGGATCAAGCGATCCACCATTGACACCAATGCGAATGGAGATGCCGCGATCGCGGGCCTCAGATGCCACAGCTTTGATGTGCTCGGGACGACGAATATTCCCAGGGTTGAGTCGCAGACCATGAACACCGGCCTCCATCGCTGCCAAGGCCATCTTGTACTGATGATGAATGTCAGCAATAATTGGCACGGGAGACCGTGGGACAATTTGCGCAAGACCTTCGGCCGCCTCAATTTCGTTGCACGTACAACGGACGATGTCACAACCCGCTGCAGCCAAGGCATAAATTTGTTGCAGAGTGCCTTCAACATCGGCTGTCTTAGTGATCGTCATTGACTGCACCGTGATCGGCGCTCCGCCGCCAACTGGAACTTTACCGACCATGATTTGACGACTTGGGCGACGCTGCGTCAGAGACCAGGGAGGGGTAGATGATTCAGAAGACATTGATTACATTCTGCCAGCGATTAGAAGGGTCGTGTGATATCGAGGTACAAACCCGTGAAAGTCAGAAATAGCAACAAGGTGAGGACCACCACCGTGAGCGGCCACATTTTTTCCACATCGGCGTGATGACGGTGACCTTTCCGACTGCGAATTCGCTCGTATGTGGCAATCGCCGCGTGACCTCCATCAAAGGGGAGGAAAGGTAAAAGATTGAATATGCCGATAAAAACGTTGATCGAGGCCAATATCTCAAGGACGCCGTATAAGCCATCGCGATCACCGATATCGCCTGCAACCTGAGTGATCCCAACGACGGTCGTCGGCCGTGAATTGGGATCCGCTTGCGAATCGGTGAGTTGAGACCACTGGTTTTCTGGGTTGAGGATGGTGCCGATTCCCTGAATCGTGCGCCCCATACCGTCAAGAAGATCCGAAGTCATATGAGTCGTCGCAGAGAACACACCCAGTTTCTGGCGACCGATACTGTTCGTTCCGACACCGAGAAATCCAACCCCAGTTTCATCGTCACCAGGACGAGCAGCCAAAGTAACACGCGCTGATTCTTGTAAGCCCTGATGAATGAAGCCCACCGACACTTCATCACCGACAGATGAAGTCCCCATCAATGAGCGGAAATCATCGCTGGTTTCCAAAATCACGCCGTTGATTGAAGTAATTTCATCACCTGGTGTGATGCCCGCTTGAGCAGCAGGTGAGCCCTCGGTGAGTCCAAGAACTTCAATGCGTCCAGTTTCTTGGTAGCGACCTCCAGCGGTATACACAAACATCATGATCAGCACAGCGATGATGATGTGCATCAGCGAACCAGCAGTGATCACTAAAAGTCGCCACCTATATGGCTTTGCAGAATACGCGACTTTTTCATCGCCCTCATCGACGGGATCAAGATTGTTCATCCCCACGATGCGCACGAATGCCCCCAGAGGAAGAGCACGTACTCCGTACTCAACACCGTTGCGATGAGTACTCCAAATTTTGGGCCCGAATCCCATAAAGAACTGCGTGCGTTTCATTCCCGCCCATCCAGCAGTCTTGAAATGCCCAAGTTCATGCAGAAAAACGGAGATCAATAAGCCCACGACGAGAACCAAACTCCATACGTTGCTGACGCCAAGCCAGATCAACAGAGCGAGAACCGTGAGACCAGATAGTACTCCTGTCAATCGACTGGGTTGTGATGGGTCGGCGTTGGGATCATCATTAACCGCCCCACCGGCCATCATCTCTTCTCGTAAAGAACGGTACAAACTCATACAAGTAGAACTTTACGGGCTGTTTCACGACCGACACGGTCAGCCTCAATAATCTCGCCGCTCGTGAGCGTGCCATCTGTCGCCTGATAGGCCTGCATTGAGGACTCAACAACAGCTGCAATATCTGGCCACTTCAACAATCCCGCCAAAAAGGCTTCCACGGCGACCTCATTAGCGGCCGACAAGAAGGCTGGCGCAGTGCCCCCGGCGCGACCCGCCTGATATGCCAAAGTCAAACAACGAAATGTCTCCAGATCAGGTTCTTCAAAATCAAGTCTCGATAATGCCGCCCAATCAATTCGTCCGAAGGCTGTCGCAGCACGATGCGGATGAGCTAGCGCATATCCAATGGGTAAGCGCATATCCGGCAGGCTTAGTTGGGCGATAGTACTGCCGTCACTGAACTCAACCATCGAGTGAACAATCGACTGCGGATGAACGACTACCTCAATGCGGGAATAATCAACGCCAAATAATTCGTGGGCTTCAATAACTTCTAGACCCTTATTCATCAGCGTTGAGGAGTCAATCGTTATCTTTGGTCCCATGCTCCACGTTGGATGTGCGAGGGCCTGATCAACAGTGACATCGGCGAGGTCTTGTTTTGATCGACCACGAAATGGACCACCGCTGGCAGTCAACACAAGACGGGCGACTTCGACATCTGGACGTACGGTTGAACGTAAACATTGATGGATTGCACAGTGTTCGCTGTCCACAGGGATAATCTCTGCACCTCGCACTGCACGCAATGGTTGCACCACTGGCCCGGCGGCAATCAAGGATTCTTTGTTGGCCAATGCCAGGCGCTTACCTTGTCGCAAGGTTTCTAAAGTGACTGCCAAACCAGCAAAACCAACGACACCATTGACAACGACGTCGGCACCATCCACAAGATCTTCCATATCGCGCACGACGCGCACATTCGGTAGCGCATCTCGCACCTGATGATGAAGAGATTCGTCGGCGACCGCTACCACACGCGGAGAAAAGATCTTTGCTTGTTCAAGCAGGACATCAACAGAAGACCCAACTCCCAGTCCGTGAACAACATAATCAATGCCTGTGTCCCAAATGCGCGATTTAGCGTTTTCGGCATAAATCACTTCAAGTGTTTGCCGACCAATTGAACCTGATGATCCAGCGATAGAAACGCGAACGATGGTCATCGCTCACATCACGATGCGTACGGCTGAAGCACCATCAATAGGTAGTAGGCCGCTGGCAAGACGAACAAGTAACTATCAAAGCGGTCAAGTACTCCACCGTGACCACGAATCAAAGAACCAAAATCTTTGACCTCCAAGTTGCGCTTGAACATGCTCTCCACCAGGTCACCGAGAGGGGCGAGTACCGAAACTGCAATCACGAGAAGCAACACTTCACCGATGCTGTTCCAAGTATCACTCTGCAAACTGACAACCCACATCGCTACCAATGTGGCCAGAGTTCCGCCCATTAAACCCTCCAAGGTCTTATTGGGACTAATCCAGGCTCGAAGTGGAGTCTTGCCAGCCGCCTGACCGACAAAGAGTGCACCGACGTCATTGGCACCGACGCCGACGACAATGATGAACAGTGTGTCGGTACCTACGTTGCTCAGACCAGGCACATTCGAGACCCCTGCGAGCAATGCTCCGAATGAACCCATCATACCGATCCAAAGCATGCCCAGAGTAGTGATCGCCATGTTGTGCATCGGTTTAGCCTGCACTCCAGAAGCGCTCACGAACGTCGCCGCACAAGCGAAAAATGCCAAAACAAAGATCACCGGCAACGCATTTTCGCCAACCCAGTAAGCCCCTAAGGGCGCACAGATGGCGACGGTGATGCCGAGGATTGTTGCTGGCCGATATCCCCGCTCGGTGACTTTTTCGAAAAACTCAACGGCAGCCAAACCACAGACCAGAACCACTAACGCCAAAATCGCCACAGGCTTCCACAACAACGCTGCCATGAACGCGGCCACCATCAAAATGCCAACCGCAGTTGCCATAGGCAAATCGCGTCCGCCACTATTGGATGCTGCGGGGAGTGCAATACGTCCCCGCGGGCGTACCTCTGAACGAGGACGAGGTCCGCGCTCTGTCACTGGTCGAGGGCGACTTCCCGTTGCGACCCGACCCTGAACATCATCACCACCAATTGTGAGGCGACCTGGACGAGAGATATCACTCGTCTCGTCACGGCGCTGCGATGGAATCGGTCGTGTCGCCGCACCCGTCGTGGTATCAGCCCCACGACGATTTGCTCCAGCGCTCGGATCACCCAAGCGAACAATCGGACGACTGCCACTTGCGTCGCTTGCTGGACGTAGCGGAGCATCAGCTGGACGGTCAGGTACTGGACGAGGAGCAGAGCCAGAATATGAGCCCCACACATCGACTTCACCGTCATCGTCACGCTGAACTTCACGTGAAACATCGCGTGAAACATCACGAGTCGTTTCTTCAGGGAACAAACGAGGCAATTCACTCGTTGGTTTCACCGTCCAATGAGGAAGTGGACCAGTGTTGTCGTCGTCAAAACTTAACGGCGCCTGCTCCTCCTCGTTTTCCTCTTCGGAAAATCTCAGTTCACCGAAATCTTCAAAATCATCGTCCGGATTGGCATCCGATCCGCCACGCCAGTTGTCATCGCTCATGTTCTCGTCCTATCAAACTTCTAGAAGTTCTTGCTCTTTGCGTTGCACTGACTTATCTATGTGTTCAACATGTTCGTGCGTTATCTTTTCTAGTTCTTTTTCAGCCCGCTCAAGTTCATCCTTGGAAACTTCGCCTGCCTTTTCGGCGTTCTCTAACTGCTTACGACCATCTCGTCGCACATTTCGCACGGCGACACGACCATCTTCAGCCATATTCTTCACCATTTTGACATAGTCACGACGCCGTTGTTCGGTCAACATTGGGAAATTGAGCCGAATGATGACACCGTCATTGGACGGTGACATGCCCAAATCGCTGTCCCGAATAGCCTTTTCAATGGCGTTCAGAGCTGCCCGGTCGTGAGGCTTAATGACCAGCGTGCGGGCTTCGGGCACCTGAAAACTGGCCAGTTGCTGCAAGGGAACATCGGCCCCGTAATAGCTCACCATCAGCCTCTCCACCAGAGCAGGCGTAGCCCGACCGGTGCGAATAGTCGTGAACTGTGATTGAGCGTGCTCGACGGCCTTATCCATCTTGTCCATGGCCTCGAGAATGATGTCGTCTGTCACCCGACCAGCGTACCTACGGCTTGACCTTCAAGAACGGATCTGATGTTGCCTGGGGTGCTCACATCAAAGACCACGATCGGGATTTTGTTATCCCGACAAAAGGCAATAGCCGTGGCGTCCATCACTCGAAGTTCTTTCTCGATGACCTCTTTGTGGGAAATACGGTCATAGCGAGTGGCCGTTGGGTCAAGTTTGGGGTCAGCGGTGTACACCCCGTCCACTCCCGAGTGAGTCCCCTTGAGAATCGCCTGAGCGTCAATTTCGGCAGCCCGCAAAGCCGCTGCCGTATCCGTCGTAAAAAAGGGATTCCCAGTGCCACCAGCAAAAATAACGACGCGACCTTTTTCCATATGGCGTTCTGCACGACGGCGAATGTACGGTTCAGCAACCTTGGGCATTTCGATGGCGGTCATCACTCGACTCTGTTGACCCACTCGCTCGAGAGCGTCCTGTAAGGCCAAACCGTTCATGACGGTTGCGATCATTCCCATAAAGTCGGCTTGAGCTTGATCCATTCCCTGACCGGTGCCTTTCAGCCCCCGCCAAAAGTTTCCACCGCCAACGACAACGGCGATATCAATCTTCAGATTCTCGCGAACATCTTTAATTTCGGTCGCAACTTGATGAAGCACATTCGTATCAAGACCAAAACCTGTCGGTTCAGCCAAGGCCTCACCAGAAAGTTTGAGTACAACCCGCTTCCATGCGGGTCGGTCGGGCTGACGAATTGGAGTGACGTCAGATCCGGCCATGATCAATCAGCCGATCTCAACCTGGGCGAAGCGAACGATTTTTGCTGCTCCAAGAACTTGTGTGACTGACTGCTTGTCATCTTTGGCGTAGGCCTGCTCGACGAGACATACATCTTTATAGAAGCCGTTAATGCGACCTTCGACAATTTTGGCGATAGCAGCCTCAGGCTTACCTTCGTTGCGGCTGATGGCCTCAAGAGTGGCTTTCTCTTTTTCCAAAACATCGGCCGGAATTTCGTCGCGACTGAGATATTTTGGGCGGGCGAAAGCGATGTGCACAGCGATGTCGTGAGCGAGATCAACTGAGCCGCCTTGTACCTCAACGAGAACGGCGTTGACGCCACGTCCACCTTGAATATGTTGATAGCTCTCAACGATATTGCCAGCGGCAGCATTGATACGAACGACTTCACCTAACTCAATTTTTTCCTTGAGTGTGATCTTCAAGTCATCGAGGATGGCTGATCGTTCAGCAACCGCAGATTCACCTTTTGCGGCAACCAATTCAGCCAAGGTCTGAGCTTCAGCCTTGAATTGATCGCTACTGGCAACAAAGTCAGTTTCAGATTTCAGTTTGACGATCGCGCCGACGTTGTTAGCAATAACTAAAGCTACGACGCCTTGATTGTTGTCGCGATCATCACGTTTTGCCGAGGCGGCTAAACCTTTTTCACGCAACCATTGCTTCGCTTCCTCAATGTCTCCATTGTTTTCTTCGAGGGCCTTCTTGCAGTCCATCATTCCAGCAGCAGTTGCCTGTCGCAGAGTTTGAACATCTTTAGCTGTAAACGACATTGCTCAGGCCTCCGCCGGGGTATCTGTGGTTGCTTCTGCGGTTACTTCCTCAACTGGCGCCTTAGTGGCAGCGAGTCGGGCTTCACGCTCTGCTTGAGCAGCAGCAGCTTGGGTGCGAGCACTCGCCTGAGTCGCAGCAAATTCAGCCTTTTCGGCATCACTGCGATCTGGGGCTACAAGACCAGGATTGCGCTTCGAAGCAATGTAACGACCTTCAGTCACTGCTTCGGCGATCATCTTTGACATCAGTTCGTTGGCGCGAATCGCGTCATCGTTACCCGGGATTGGGTAAGTGATGAGATCAGGGTCAACGTTGGTATCAACAATTCCTACAATCGGAATTCCGAGTTTGTTGGCTTCTGTGACTCCGATGTGTTCTTTCTTCGTGTCAATGATGAAGACAGCCTGAGGGCGCTTAGTCATATGGCGGATTCCGTTGAGGTTCTTCTGCAACTTGGCCAATTCACGGCTCTTCAGAAGAGCTTCCTTCTTTGGCATGAGTGCAAACTCGCCAGTCTCCAGCAAACGCTCAAGCTCAATCATCTTTTGTACGCGCTTGTAAATCGTTTCGAAGTTGGTCAACATGCCACCCAACCAACGCTCGTTGATATAAGGCATCCCACACTTTTCAGCGAAGCCGGCGATCGGGTCTTGTGCCTGCTGTTTAGTGCCGATGAAAAGAATCGCACCACCGTCGGCGACTAAGTCGCGAACGAAAGCGTAGGCAGTCTCAATACGCACGAGTGTCTGCTCAAGATCGATGATGTAAATATCGTTGCGCTCTCCAAAGATGAAACGATTCATCTTTGGGTTCCAACGACGGGTTTGGTGACCGAAGTGAACTCGGGCTTCCAACAATTGACGCATCGTGACGATGGCCATGGCATTACCTCCTGATTCTGCGGTTAGGGGCATGGGACCTCGCATCACTAAAAGTGACGACCGCAGGATGAGGACCATGCAGGGTTTGTGTTGCTCAGAGAGGTTAGCGGGAAAAGCCCTCGTAACCCCACCTCGCAGGGGCTAAAGATGCCCGACAGGCGAGGATTTGCGGGGTCAATCGGGCTGACGAACCGTCGCTGGGGAGCAATCTTGCCCGAGTTCGCCAATATGCGAGATACGGCGTTGGATCCAGGTACACGGCCGGCGAACCAGGGGTCTTGCGACGCACACTGAGGCTGATCGTGGATTGCGCAGTTCCCAGCATCTCACCAGCACTGACCCGACTGCCCACATGAAACTTCGCCAGCGCCCCCACTCCCCCCACTGTGATCAGGATTTGTCCGAACACAACACCGATCGGATCGGGGGTCACAGTTACATATGTCTGGTTAACCACCCGACCGACGAAAGTGATCTGCCCCGTTACGGGGGAAACGACTGCTTGGTCGATCTGCGTACGTAAATCCACGGCGCGGTGCCCCGCGCAAAATGTGCAGGCGGGTTCAACAAATGGATTCGTGATTGGTCCAGAAACTGGAGGCACGAGGCAGGACATCAAAACACTCAAGACAATCGGCAGCATCTCCCACTGTGTGCGGGGCGGCAACCGCAGCGGTATGCGTCAGACGCCGGTGGCTGCCAATTGAGAACGCAACATAATGATTGCCTTGGAGTGAATCTGCGATACCCGACTTTCGGTGACACCCAAAACCGAGCCGATTTCTGACAAGGTCATGCCTTCGTCGTAATACAGGGCAACAACAGTGCGCTCTCGCTCGGGCAAGTTACGTATCTCACTGCGCATCGCCTGACGAAGTTCTTTTTCTTCAATCGCGATATCCGGACCCTGATCGGGCGAGGCGGGCAACTGACGTTGCTCACCATCGCCAGCGCCGACGAGATGATCAAGTGGACCAACGTTAGCTACCGAAATAGTTGATAACCATTTGTGAAGTTCTTCTATACCGATGCCAATCTCCGCACAAATTTCTTCATCCGTGGGAGCACGCTTGAGTTCGTTATTTAATTTCGCAACCGCAGTTTCAATCTGACGAGAGTGGGTACGCACCGAACGGGGTACCCAATCAAGTGCCCGCAACCCGTCGAGGATGGCACCTTTGATACGCGGCACGGCGAATGTTTCAAACTTAAAGCCAAGGCTCGGATCAAAGCGATCAACTGCATCCATCAGACCGAACACGCCGGTCCCCGTGAGTTCGCCCGTGTCGACTCCTGCCGGCAATCCAGCAGCAACACGACCAGCTACGAACTTGACTAACGGCGAGTAGTGGACGATGAGTTGATCGCGCGCCTCTTCATCACGTTGCTCAACCCAGCGAACCCATGCGCGCTCAATGGCAGGTGTAGTTCGAGAAGGTTTTTCTTCGGGTTCGGTCATCGGCGCTATACGTTTTCATTGTCAGGCCACTTAGGCCCGGGGATGGGTACTTGTATACACAGACCGTAGACGCTCTTTGCTCACGTGTGTGTATCGCTGAGTTGTAGCCACATCGCTATGTCCCAAAAGTTCCTGTACGGAGCGTAAATCAGCGCCACCATCAAGCAAATGAGTGGCATAGGTGTGTCGCAGTGCATGGGGGTGAGTGGGATTGATTGCTCGGTGATCAAGCACCCGGCGAACATCCCGAGTTCCCAGTCGTTTGCCGCGAGAGTTTAAAAACAATGCCGCCCCCGATGCCTCGCCCACGACTTCGTGACGGATCTTTAGCCACGTCTGGACGGTTTCTACTGCCGCTACAGACATAGGTACGCGACGTTCCTTGGCTCCCTTACCCCACACTGTGACCGACGAACGTTTGAGGTCTGCGCTGTCAATATCAAGACCACAAAGTTCTCCCACGCGCAAGCCGCTGCCGTACAAGATTTCCAATAACGCATCATCACGATAACGACGCCACAGCGGTTCGTTCTCATCAAACTCTGTCGGCTCAAGCAATGTCTGAAGTTCTGTGCCGTCAAGAACACGCGGTAGATGGCCCTCACCAGAAGGTGCGCGCAGGGACACAGATGGATCAGTTGCGATGAGCGCTGTGCGTCGTGCCCAAGAAAAATAGCGTCGGAGCGCCGAAGCCTTACGGGCTATCGTCCGTTTGGCAAAATTACGGGTACCGAGATAGGCCAAATAACGGCGCAAGATGAGACGATCCACAGTGCCTGGTGCATCAGCCAAACCCCGTTCACACCAGGCAACAAAGTCTGTGAGGTCGCTGCGATACGCGCTCACAGTATTCTGCGATACCGATGACAAAGAAAGAATGAACTCGTCGACGTTCCAGTTATCAGGTGGACACGCAACTTTGCTCACTTCAGGAGAATACCTCCTGCGCCCAACGCAATCAGGACATTTTGCGATACATCATTTTGAAGATTCCGCCACTCATCGACCCAAGTCATTGGGGCAATTCATGCGTTCAAACCAACCCGATGTACACATCAGCCAACCAAGAGCTTGCAGCCGTCCCAACGCCAATGCCACATCTCCGAAGGACAATCCGAGATCTCTTTGCGCAGCCTGTGAAACATCATCAAGGGTCAGCGGATCGGCGCCGAACAGATGAAGGACATCACTATCGCCTTCGTTGGGTAGTAAACGCGAATCAAAAGCAGGAACTTGTCGCCGTGTGTCAAGACCGAGGGCCATCAAAACATCATCGGGTTCAATCGCAATCAAGGCGCCGTCACGGATCAGCATGTTGGTTCCTTGAGAGGCCTTGGTCGTTGTCGCCCCAGGAACCGCCATCACCGTCACTCCACGATCCAATGCTTCGCGTACGGTGATCAATGACCCACCATCTAAACGGGATTCAACGACCAAGAGAACTTCGCTTAAGGCGGCGATGATTCGATTACGTAATGGAAAGCGATAGGGCAATGGCTCAGTGCCAGGTGGACTTTCTGAAATAATCAGGCCCCGCTCACCCACTATTTTCCACAAACCCGCGTGTTCACGGGGATACACAACGTCAAGTCCAGTCGCCACCACTGCCACGGGCCCAGCGCATTGAGCATCGGCATACATCGCTCCTAGGACTCCTCGATGAGCAGCAGCATCAATGCCACGTGCCAATCCTGAGATCACTGCCACTCCATGTTGTGAGAGCACCCGCGCGAAGTGGGCGGCACTTTGTCGTCCGTACTCAGTGGCATTTCTTGTACCCACGATGCCAACCCGTCGCGCATTCAGAGTTCCGATATCACCGCGTGTAAAAATCGCTGCCGGGGCAGCGCGATCATCAGCAAGGACTGATGGGTAATCATCGTCACCTAAAACTCGCACAACCATTGCCGATAATGAAGGGGGCATCTCATAATTTTCACGCAGTGCCGCCGACCACAATTCGCCGAGGGGTCGGCGAATAGTTTTTGAACATTGGGTGACCAAAAGAGCCTGCAGAGAAAATGACATGTCGCCGATCGGCACCTCATGCGGATTGTTCCATGCGGTGATCACAGCAAGGATCTCATTCGGCTCACCTGCTGATAAAAGTTTTCGTAATCTCTGGGCTGACATGGATGGCAACATTGCTAACCGTGTCACTGCGATTGTTTTCTCATCAATAAAAGACATACGTTCTACACCACACTGCGCAGATCGTCCCCACGCCGTGGGGCTACCCGAGCGCGCAGCGCCAATGCCGCAGCGATATGGGCATCACTCACGACATCAATGCTCCCCTGACGATCAGCCAATGTACGCGCCACTCGGCGAACGCGATGCAAACCTCGGCCAGTCAGGCGCCCATGCTCTAATTCTTGTCTGAGCAACTCCATTCCTTTCGGAGAAACTGGAGCAAAGTGATCCAGTTGTTCGCCTGACAAACGAGCATTCAACACGCCTTGACGCTCAAGCGCAATGGATCGTGATCTCATCACTCGTTCGGCCACGCAGGCTGTGGACTCACCCAATTCATCACCTAAGAGTTCTTCCACTCCTGGACGATGGACCAACACCCGTACATCAAAACGATCCAAGAATGGTCCACTAAAACGCCGTCGATATTTTGTCAATGCGACTTCATCGCATTCACATGAGCCTGGGGCTCCACCACCGCAGGGACATGGGTTCGTCGCCCCAACGAGCGTGAAGCGTGCCGGCAGAGTGAGACGCGTGTGCGCTCGTGAAACACGGATGACACCTTCTTCAAGAGGTTGGCGAAGAGCATCAAGAACAGAAGGGGCAAACTCTCCAAGTTCATCCAAAAACAACACACCTCCGTGGGCCATGCTGACTTCACCAGGTCGCAATGAAGACGATCCCCCACCGACAATGGAGACTGCACTCGCCCCATGATGGGGCATGCGTATTGGTGGCCGCGTCACGAGTCCACTGGGAGGCAGAGGCTCTCCAGATGCGGAACGAATCAATGTTGCTTCCAAAGCAGTTTGTTCATCTAACACCGGCAAGATTCCTGGCAAGCGTTGAGCCAACATTGTTTTGCCGGAACCGGGCGGACCCACCAACAACAGATGATGTCCGCCACTCGCAGAAAGTTCAAGCCCGAGGCGAGCGGCGGCTTGACCGCGGACATCAGAAAGATCCAGTGCATCCCCTAAATAGCCATCATCGAGGCGCACCTCAGGAACATCGGGCCATGGCATGAGCCCCACTAAACACTCAGCCACTTGACGTAATGTCTGCGCACAACGCAACCCTGGAGGCCGAACGATACGTGCCTCGGCAATATTCTTAGTCGGAACAACCACACTTTGTAACGGACTGTGTTCGGGCATCAAAGAATCATCTTCACTCGGTGCATCATCACGCAGTGCCAAAACCATCGGCGCCACGCCGGCCACCGCACGCACTCGCCCATCAAGGCCTAGTTCACCAAGAAATGCGACTCCTTGTGCACACTGAAGAGGCAACTGTTCGTCACTCACAAGTACAGCGATCGCAATCGCAAGATCAAGCGCACTCCCTACTTTTTTATGAGTTGCTGGAGCCAAATTGATCGTGATTCGGCGACTCGGCCAATGAAAACCACTAGTTAAAATTGCAGCTCGGACACGATCTCTTGATTCGCGACACACATCATCGGGTCGACCCAAGATCGTGAACACTGGTAATCCCAAGCCAATATGTGCTTCAACGGTGACTGGAGTTCCTGTGGCAGCCACAACGCTTGCCGAACGAACTGCTGACAACATGACATTCCCCCAAGGATCAAATTGACCCAGCATTCTGCGGATCACAGCAATGTGGGCGCAGACAATTCATCGACGGTGACAACCGCTAGCACTTCGCGTCTGAGAGAATGCTCACTGATGTTTAATCGTGCACAGAACCTCCGAAGAATTTCATCTATCGGACTCATTGCCCTCTTATGCGCGACCCAGGGTTGCAGCGACCCAGAACGTGGTGGCGCAAACTTTTGCACTCAACTGAATCAGCAGTTACCGGGTCTCACTGGACCCCTCGAGATTTCATCTGATATCAAAGATCTCGTCAAGCGCTACGAAAAACTTGACAGAATCACACCTTTGGCCATTCAAGACGATTGGCACACTGTCACCGAATTGATGAGCCAAGCAGCCGAGGTCGACCCGCAAGATCCGTTAAGCCGTCAAGAACTTGCTGACAATGCCTACAAGGCCGAACGCCCAGCGCGCAATGTGGCTGCTTGGGTCGAAGCCACCTGCGGCTTTGAGATGCCAGACGTGATCGGCGTTGAAGGAAGAATCACGCCGTCAACAACGGCGGCACCATAATTTTCAGAACATGAAAATTAGAGAATCTCGCCACGCTTCAAGATGACCTTATCCACAATGCCGTAGTCCTTAGCCTCTTGGGCACTGAACCAATGATCGCGCTCGCTATCAGTCTGGATTTCTTCAATCGTGCGACCCGAGTGTTCAGCAATAAGTTCGGCCAAGCGGAACTTGATAAAACGATTTTGCTCAACTTGAATCGCAATATCTGAAGCCTGGCCACGCAAGCCAGTACTCGGTTGATGCATCATGATGCGTGCGTTTGGCAAGGTGTAACGCTTACCTTTTGCACCAGCAGTCAACAAGAATTGTCCCATTGAGGCAGCTAGCCCCATGCAAACGGTGGCCACATCGCAACTGACGAATTGCATCGTGTCGTAGATCGCCATACCAGCGGTCACTGAGCCACCAGGACTATTGATGTACAGCCAGATATCTGCGTTGGCGTCTTCGCCTTCGAGATACAGCAATTGAGCACAAATCTGATTGGCGATCTCGTCATTGACATCAGTGCCGAGCATGATCACACGGCTTTTGAGAAGTCGGGTGAAAATATCTGAGCGACCGCCCCCATCGCCAGAATCAAGGTTCATCGGAGCGTTTTTTTCAAAAGTCATATGGCAAGACTAGCCCTCGGTCGCTCCGTTTGTCGGGGTGGCGAAAGCCGAAAAGTCACATCAAAATCAATGACGGCTGATTCCAGAAAGCACGAGCGCCACCCGGTCACTGTCGCCCGTCATAGCGCGCTCGCTGAGCAGCCCCGCTAAACCAGCCGTTCCCGTTGCGCTTGACTGAATTGCCGTGAGGTTCGGCCCGATGCTTGCAGCCCTGACAACATCCTCCTCACAGGCGACGACAACCCTGCCGTTGGTGCGACGTAATTGAAGTGTGTCAGCAACCCAGTCATAGGTTTCGTCATCAAGAATCCCATCGGCCAGTGATGCCGGAGGCTCTCCCCACGGCCACATATGCGTCGCCCACTCGCTGGCGCAATCGGCAACATCTCGAGCCGATTTCCAAGCCCGTTCCAATGGAGCGCAACCTGCGGTTTGTACGGCCACGAGCGGTACATCAAATCCCGACTCGCTGAGCCCGCGAGATAACGATGCAGCAAAAGCTCCCCCACCCACTTGCACATAGACCGCTGTCAACTGGTGAAGATTCTCGGCGCGCAATTGTTCGGCCATTTCCCAACCAATTGTGCGACCACCGTCCAAGCACAAAGCATTTTCTGGACCCTGCACACTGAAAGGAATCGCTCCCGCAGTCACGGTCTCGCGGAATCTTAAAACTGTCGGGTCACCAGGCAGATCATTATCTCGGCGAGGGCAACGATGAATTCGCGCCCCAAGTTTGGCCAGCGTGTCAACGACAATGCCATCGGCCCATTCCGGAATAAAGACATCGATCGGCCAGTCCACCGCTGCGGCCAAGGTCGCCGCCGCAATAGCCGCGTTGCCACAAGACGAAATCGCCAGTGGCGGTCGAGTCGCCCGTGACACCCACGGTGTCATCTTGAGTTCTTCGGCTAAGAGCAGATGCAACAAAATCGACATCAAGTGTCGTGCTTTTTGACTACCCGCCACATTGTGAGTCTCATCTTTCACCCACACACCACCCGATGCAGTAAATCCAAGTGCATCACTGAGTTTTTCTTGGCGAGTCACAGGCGTGAAGTGGAATCCTGTGCCGTCAACGTCGGCAATAGCGAGATCAAGTTCGCGCACCAATTGCACGATCTTTTCGTCGCTCATTGCATTGGCAGTAGCAAACTGCCACCACATCATATTTTGACGAAAAGCGATGAAAGGATTTGGGTCATCGTCAATGAGCAGATTGTCCGCTTCATCGATCAACAAAACATGATGGCGATCACCATTTTCATTGGGACAACGCCAAGGTGCAAAGGTATTAACTGGCACATGCATCGAGCACGTAGCACAAGTCAAACCGCTCATTGATGTACGTCAGCCCTTTGCAACACGGGCGTTGAAATCAGTAATCATGTCATCCCAGATTGGCAAGTAGCGACGAAGCCCACGCCAGAAGGACTGATCACGACGCGCTTCAAACAATTCAAAAGGTGTTCCTTGTTGCTCAACCCATGTGTAATAACCCAAGTTAAAAATGCGATTGCGATCACGTGCAGTGAGATCAATCATGTCATCGGTGGTGATATCCCCAAAATGTCGCTCAAATACTTCCGCTGCATCGGCGACTGTCATTTCACCTTGAAAGCGCTTATGCAAAGTCGTGACTCGCGAACTTGGATACAAAGCACCTCCATCTGTGGCCACCGTCAAAACTGCTTGATCGGGCCCGAGATTGAGCAACTTTGATGTCTTGATGGCAGCCAAAGTGTTGCAAATTGACGAGAAACCGAAGTGCGAGAGAGCCTCAATAAGTTCTGCAGATAAACCTTTTTTCTCAGCCAAATAGGCCCGACCCGCTGGCGTATTAAACAGCACATCTAATTCGTCGGTAGCGCGATCGCTAATGCCACAGACAACATCGCTGTTGGTGATGTTGTGAATCAGAGGAATGTGCTTGTCACCAATTCCCTGAATGTTGTGTTCGCCAAAACCATTCTCCAACATTGTTGGGCATTCCAGGGCTTCCACAGAGACGATGCGCGCACCGTAATCGTCTTTCAAACGATCACCAGCAGCAATCGTGCCCGCCGAACCCGTCGCTGATGTGAAAGCCGCCAAGGTAATGTCGCGACCGGCTTTTTTCATCTCGTCGCGCACTGTTTCAAAGACATGACCAAACGCACGACCAGTTACTTCGTAATGCCCAAGGTGATTGGAGAACTCGCAGAACTGATTAAAAATAAAGTTCACGGGGTCTTTATCAAGTTCATTACAAGCGTCGTAAATTTCTTTGACATTGCTTTCGGTGCCAACTGTCTTGATGACATCCTCGGCAGGGTTGGCACACCATTTGTCAAGCCAATCAAAACGCTCTTGGCTCATACCAGCGGGAAGAATTGCCACGCCGCGACAACCCATGATGCGACTAATCGCCACACCGCCACGGGCGTAGTTACCAGTTGAGGGCCAGATAGCGCGGTGATATGTGGGGTCAAACTGACCCGTCACAAGACGCGGCGCAAGGCAGGAATACGCCGCCAAAACCTTGTGCGCCGTGATCATCGGGAAACGGTCACCAAAAACGACGATGATCGGATTGGCAACTCCCGTCAACGAGGACGGCAGCACCACATGATCAGGAACGCTGACACGATGACCTGCGAGGTCGTTGTACCAGTGCACGCGCCAGAGGTTGCGGGCGTCTGGGCCTTGGGGGTTGGCATCACCGACAATCGCAGCGTCAAATGAAGATGGATCTGCCAACTGGGCAAACGTTGGCAGCACAATGCCCTGTTCGCGAAAACGGGCGACCGTGTTGGACAAGGCAGCAGAGTCCACGACCCGATCAGCTAAGCCAAACTGATTTTCCAGGGCTTGGGTGGTTTGCTCACTCACGGAAACTTGTGTCACCTTTACAGTTTGTCAAATAAATCGACAAACAGGTGGAGTGTGGTGAGGTTTTACCCGACACTTGTCACTTATTTAGCCTTCGATGATCTCCGCGACCTGCATCACAGGTGTGATGTTGGTGTAATTCGCCACATCGGCCATGACTTCGCCTGTCAAAGGAGAACCCATCGCTCCCTGAAATGCTCCCAGCGAGTCAAAAACGAAGTGCACAGCGGCAACATAAGGGCCATCAACTCCCCGATCAATCTGCGAACTGATGGGATTCCAGGCCTTGGCACATAAGGGCACATGGGTAGTGCGGTAGTAATCGTGGTCGAAGGTACTGGCTTCGCTGGACGGGTAAAACACGGAGACTTTGATCATGGGCAAACCTTAGCCCCTGCGCCGATAGCGTTCCTACCGCTAACACGGCTTTGCGGGCGTGGCGAAACTGGCAGACGCGCAGGATTTAGGTTCCTGTTCCGAAAGGAGTGTGGGTTCAAGTCCCTCCGCCCGCACTAGAACTAGTGCATGACTTTTCACGCGACCACTGGTCTTAGATCTACGATCCAGGATCTACCGACACCGGCATTAGTTCTTGACCAGTCACGATTTGATTCCAATGTCGCGATCATGTCCGCCATCCGTCCAGGGTTGACTCTGCGACCTCATGTCAAGGCCCACAAGTGCAGCACATT
>Ga0114966_10001539_pt1 | contig 21154 bp, 24 predicted proteins | sample M_130207_XF_Meta_FD_87029 | JGI IMG/M metagenome (GOLD analysis project Ga0114966, IMG submission 87029) | Freshwater microbial communities from Lake Montjoie, Canada to study carbon cycling - M_130207_XF_MetaG | ecosystem: Environmental > Aquatic > Freshwater > Lake | place: Lake Montjoie... | reverse complement strand
TCAGTGGGCTCACTGTACCGTCTGCTATAAATGGAAGCCAAGGTAGTACTTCACAGGGAGCAGGTGCACCAAGCGTGTTATTTTTACGAGTAACGTTGGTACCGAACAAACCTGTCGTGACAGTAGTACCATACTCGAACATGGTCGCCCTATCCTGGACTAATAATGAAGTTACGCAGTATACGGTGGAAATTGCTGGTAACCCATCATTAACTAAAACGTTACCACCTACGGCAACCTCAACATTTTTTTATGGATTAACACCACAGACAACATATACCGTGACTGTCACCGCTGTAAACAATATAGGATCCGTACAGACAGTCCTTACCGTAACAACCACGGCCATAATAGCACCATCGCTGGTTGATACCACTAATGCAGTTTGGTTCAATGGATCGTATTTGACACCCGTGCTAGTTAAGTCTAAAGTTGCCTATTATCAAATCACTGATCTAACCGGAGTAACGGACACTAATGGAATAGTACAAAGTACACTACCATGTACTGGGGTGTTAGTTGGCACAGGGGGAGGTGATGTAGTGGGAGGTTCTGAGGACGGTGGAAACTCAGGAAGAATGAATGCGGTTAACTTATCCGCAAATACGCCCTATACCCTGTATCTACCAGCAGTGGGACGAGAAAGTAATAATAGTACGTTAACGGGAACGTCAACAATTACTACAACTGGCAATATCGCGAATGGAAGTGCCCCTGGATACCCAGGAGCTACAAATACATTTGGGTTGGGAGTAGGTGGAGCAGGTAGAACTGGTGGATACGGCTTTGGTGCCGGTGGCGGCGGAGGTAGTTCTCGTGGCTCGGCAGGAGGAGGAGGAGGTGGCGGCTTTGATCCTAATGCCTATTACAATATCAGTGGGCTCACTGTACCATCGGGTCAAAATGGAGGAGAGATTAATAGTTATAAACCACAGGGAAAAGGAGCACCAAGCGTATTATTTTTACAAGTAACATTAGTACCGGACAAACCTGTCGTGACAGCAGTACCATACTCGAACATGGTCGCCCTATCCTGGGCTAATAATGATGTAGTTACGCAGTATACGGTGGAAATTGCTGATAACCCATCATTAACTCAATCGTTACCACCTACGGCAACCTCGACTGGTATTTATGGATTAACACCACAGACACCATATACCGTGACTGTCACCGCTGTAAATAATTCAGGATCCGCACAGACAGTCCTTACCGTAACAACCACCGCACCAATAGCACCATCACTGGTTGATACCACTAATGCAGTTTCATTCAATGGATCTTATTTGACACCAGTGCTAGTTAAGTATAACGTTGCCTATTATCAAATCACTGATCTAACCGCATTAACGACCATCACTGGAATAGTACAAAGTAATCTACCATGTACTGGAGTGTTAGTTGGCACAGGGGGAGGTGATACAATTGGAGGTTCTAGGGACGGTGGAAACTCAGGAGGAATGTGTGCGGTTAACTTATCCGCATATACGCCCTATACGCTGTATCTACCATCACTGGGACGAGATGTTAATGGTAACATAAGTAGTTTAACAGGAACGTCAACAATTACTACAAACTCTACCAATATCGCACTCGGAGGTACCCCTGGAAGTCCAGGAGCTACAAATACATTTGGGTTAGGTGTAGGTGGAGCAAGTAGATATGCGGGATACGGCTTTGGTGCCGGTGGCGGCGGAGGTAGTCGCGCTGGCTCATCAGGAGGAGGAGGAGGAGGTGGCTTTGATCCCAACGCCTATTACGATATCAGTGGATTCACTGTACCATCGGGTCAAAATGGAGGAGAGAGTACTAATCATGCTCCACAGGGATTAGGTGGGCCAAGCGTGTTATTTTTACAGGTAACGATTTTATCAATACCCACTACCACATCAACATCTACAACCACAGAAGCACCAACTACCACAACCACATCAACTACCACAACCACAGAAGCACCAACTACCACTACAACCACAGAAGCACCACCTGTCACAACCACAGAAGCACCAACTACCACTACAACCACAGAAGCACCAACTGTCACAACAACAACCACAGAAGCACCAACAACCACAACATCAACAACAACCACAACAACCACAGCACTAATAGTTGATACCACTAATGCAGTTTCGTTCAATGGATCTTATTTGACACCAGTGCTGGTTAAGTCTAACGTTGCCTATTATCAAATCACTGATCTAACCGGATCAACGACCATTAACGGAATAGTACAAAGTAATCTACCGTGTACTGGAGTGTTAGTTGGCACAGGGGGAGGTGATACAGGGGGCGGTTCTTTATACGGTGCAAACTCAGGAGGAATGTGTGCGGTTAACTTATCCGCACTCGCACCCTATACCCTAAATCTACCATCAGTGGGAAGAGGTATTAATGGTAGACATAGTACGTTAACGGGAACGTCAACAATTACTACAAACTCTACCAATATCGCACTCGGAGGTGCCCCTGGATACACGGGAGCTACAAATACATTTGGGTTAGGTGTAGGTGGAGCAAGTAGATATGCGGGATACGGCTTTGGTGCCGGTGGCGGCGGAGGTAGTCGCACTGGCTCATCATCAGGAGGAGGAGGGGGAGGTGGCTTTGATCCCAACGCCTATTACGATATCAGTGGATTCACTGTACCATCGGGTCAAAATGGAGGAGAGAGTACTAATTATTATCCACAGGGATTAGGTGGGCCAAGCGTATTATTTTTACAAGTAACGTTTGTATCAATACCCACACCAACAACCACAACCACAACCAGGGCTCCTAGTATACCAGTGGATAACACGTTTAATGGAAACTTGGTCGATTATACGACCTACAGTTTGTCTGAAAATATTATCAGAACCACCGAGTTTACTCTTGCTCCAGGTAACACTGGTATAGGCATTATCTGGATTGGAAACGGATTTACAGTTACTGTAAATAAAGCGAGATGGTTCGGCTTATTCCCTTAATCCTCCGGTATAGCCCCGATACGCGTTCAATAGCTGCGACACTCTATGAGATTATCGCAAATGTTGATTCCTACGTGCCTCGTTTAATATCTATCCGGATCACCGCAAAAATCTTGATTTAGAGTATAATGGCGGTCCCTGTGTATCAAACATTTGGCGGGGTCTTGACCGATAACACCACCTACATGTTGATGGAAAATATTACTTTAACGACTGGATTTACTCTTACTCCAGGTAGCATTGGTGTAGGCATTGTATGGGATAGAAATGGGTTTACGGTTACTACAACAACCACACTAACTCCATGGCTCGGCTTATTTCCTTGCCCCGTTGATGTATGGAATATGGGTGTAGTATCGACTGGCACAACAGCGACTGGTGCTGGATGGTTTTTTCAGACAGGAGTAGGGGGTACAGCCACCTACGTCTATAGTACTGGGCCTATAGGTACTGGAGGCGGTGGTGTGTTTGGAGCTAACTCTACAGGAACAGCCACAAACTCCTATAGTACTGGGGCTATAGGTGCTTCTGCAGGTGGTATTTTTGGACCAAGCTCTTCAGGAACAGCCATAAACTCCTTTGCTACTGGGGGTGTAGCTGATTCTGGAGGTGGTATTTTTGGAGCTAGCTCTACAGGAACAGCCATTAACTCCTATGTTGTTGGGGATCTTAGCGCAAACGCTGGCGCCATTTTTGGAGCAGCCTCTACAGGATCAGCCGTAGCCAGTGGATATACTCCTACATGGGACCCTAATGCTGCTAAGTCATTTTTGTCTGGCACACCTGATCCCGCGACAGGAGTAGGTTCAGTATGGGTCACTACTCTAGGTTCATCCGCTCCGTTTTCCATAAATGCGTCATCTGCCTGTTTCTTTGGTAACGCGCCCGTCCTGACACCCAGCGGCTATCACCGCATAGATTCACTTCGTGTCGGTGACAAAGTGACTACTCCTACCGGCTACGCTGACGTCATTAAGCGCATATATAAGCGATCTACGCCAGCCTGTCCCAATGATAATCCATATATCATTCCCGTCGGCACCTATGGTGCCATCGAACCTTTGCTAATATCTCCTCGCCACTGTATCGCGGTCAACGGAAAAATGGTAGAGGCGTGTAACAGCGGTCTTAAACAGGCTGACAAGGAAGGTATACTGACCTACTTCAATCTGGAATTGGCATCTAAATCTATCATGATCGTCGCCGGTGTAGAAGTTGAATCCTACGTGCCTCGTTAATCTATTCGGATTGCCGCAAAATCTAGGTATAAAGTATAAGATGCCCACTGAATATGTGAACGGTCTTTTTGGTGGGGTCTTGTACGATAACACCACCTACATTATGATCGAAAGTATTGGCAGTTCAGCGGAATTTACTCTTGATCCTGGAAGCAGTGGTGTTGGCATTATCTGGGATGGAGCTGGGTTTACGATTAATGCGAATAAAGCTGGATGGCTCGGCTTATTTCCGGTTGCGGTAGATGTATGGAATCTGAGTATAGTATCGAGTTATACAACAGAAGTTGATGCTGGATGGTTTTTTCAGAATGGGGTAGGGGGTACAGCCACAAACTGCTTTAGTAATGGGGGTATAGGGAATAGAGGAGGTGGTATATTTGGACGTCAATCTTCAGGATTAGCCACAAACTGCTATAGTACTGGGGATAAGGGGGTGGAGGGAGGTGGTATTTTTGGATCAGGATGTTCAGGAACAGCCACCAACTGCTATAGCGTTGGATCTATAGGCGATTATGGAGGTGGTATTTTTGGATCAGTTAGTTCAGGAACAGCCGAAAACTCCTATGCGTGCGGTACTCTTGGCACAAGTTCTGGTGAAATATTTGGAACGGGGTCTTCAGGAACAACCACCATACTTAGTAGTTATACGTTGAATTGGAGCGATTTTTATGCTCGGGTATATTTGACTGGCACTCCAGCCACCAGTCCAGGAGTAGGTTCAGTATGGGACTCTTCTGGTTTAAACAATCGATTTTCCCTGAATCCGGTTACAGCCTGTTTCTTTGGTGACGCCCCCGTCCTGACACCCAATGGCTATTGCCGCATAGATTCACTCCATGTCGGTGACGAAGTGACTACTCCTACCGGCTACACTGACGTCATTACGCGTATATATAAGCGATCTACGCCAGCCTGTCCCAACGATAATCCATACATCATTCCCGTCGGCACCTATGGTGCTATCGAACCTCTGCTAATATCTCCTCGCCACCGTATCGCGGTCAAAGGATACATGGTAGAGGCGTGTAACATCGGCCTTAAACAGGCTGCCAAGGAAGGTATACTCACCTACTACAACCTGGGGTTAGAAGGGCGCTCTATCATGATCGTAGCAGGCGTAGAAGTTGAATCCTACGTGTCTCGCTAGCAGAAATGTAGGTTAAAAAGTATAGTCTACATCGGATAAAATAGATGTAGAGTATAAATGGTATATGTGGATCGCAATTTTGACGGGGTCTTGGCCGATAATACCACCTACACGATGACCGAAGATATGCCCCGAACGGAGCCGTTTTCTCTTGCTGCTTCTGGCACCGGCATTATCTGGGATGGAAATGGCTTTAGTGTTCTTGTGACGAATGGTAAGTGGCCAGGTCTATTTCCTTGTGCGGTTGATGTATCAACACTGGGTATAAAGTCTGGTGGTTCAACTGATCAATATGCTGGATGGTTTTTTCAGAATGGGATAGGCGGATCTGCAACAAACTGCTATAGTGGTGGGAATATTAACCTATTCGGTGGCGGTATATTTGGATATTATTCTAATGGAACAGCCACAAACTGCTATAGTACTGGTACTATTCAACCATATGGTGGTGGTATTTTTGGATCAGGTTGTTCAGGAACAGCCACCAACTGCTATAGTACTGGACCTATGTATTCAGGAGGTGGTGGTATTTTTGGATCTGACGCTACGGGGACAGCCACGAACTGCTATAGTACTGGGAATATGGATCCGGATTGGGGTGGGGGTGCTGGTGGTATTTTTGGATCATCCAGTTCAGGAAGAGCCACATACTGCTACAGTACTGGGCTTATAGCGGACGGGGGTGGTGATATTTTTGGAGCATATAGTGAAGGAACAGTCTCAATTGTAGGACATAGTGCTGGATGGAGTGATGATATTGCTAGGACATTTTTGGCGGGTACTCCTGATGAGATACCAGGTAAAGGTTGGACATGGATATCTGTTAGTGCTGGTACTCCATTTACGCTTACACTTGAGACAAGACCACAACCAACCACAACCACAACCACAGAGGCAACGACAACCACAGAGGCACCGACAACCACAGAGGCACCAACTACCACAGAGGCAACGACAACAACGACAACCACAGAGGCAACGACAACCACAGAGGCAACGACAACCACAGAGGCAACGACAACCACAGAGGCACCAACTACCACAGAGGCACCAACTACCACAGAGGCACCTACAACAACGACAACCACAGAGGCAACGACAACCACAGAGGCAACGACAACCACAGAGGCAACGACAACCACAACCACAAGGGCTACCAATATATCAGTGGATAACACGTTTGATGGGATCTTGGTCGATAACACGACCTACCGTATGGCTGAAGATATTACCGTAACGAAGGAGTTTACTCTTGCTCCAGGTAGCACTGGTGTAGGCATTATCTGGATTGGAAACGGGTTTAGGATTACTGTAATTAAAGTTGGATGGTTCGGCTTATTTCCTTAGTAATTTAAAAGGAGCGCATAAGTAGAATGAAGGATCTTATGGTCTTATTTGCGATCGCTCTGGTCGCCTTGTGTGTGGCCCGTTATGCGTCCGAACGCACGGAACCCTACATGGATTTCGTGAAAAAGTCGAACCGAAATGATCCCGATCTGGAGTATGCGCCGTTTCAGCAGGATCTGCCTCTGACGGACATCCTGATGAAGTCGACGGGACTGACCTCGATGTCCGCGGTATCCTGCGCCGCGGCCGATTCAGCGCGTCAGATGGAGATGGGTGGCCAGTACATCCAGCGGACCAACAATTATCGGCGGGACTATCCCGATCACTGTTCGTCACTATTATCGGATTTCGTGGGCGGATTCTATGCGCCTAAGGCGGGAGCCGTGGGCGCCATCGTGCCTTGTACGGGATTCTGTTGAGGTGCTATCTAATAATGAGTTCATACTACATAATGTGCCATCTAATATAGATGACACATTAAACTGTATTTTATGGCACCTCACAGGAGCACCTTGATTCCGTTATACAGACTCACGGAGCCGATGGACACCATAGGCGAGGCGATAAAAAAACACGCACTGATCTCTGAATCTGATAGACCAAAGATCGATGTAGACTGTACATAGTTGCGTAGCCAATCTACCACTAGAATAATAATCGGCACCTGGACCACAAACTGAAGATGGAGGGGCAAAAACCTACAGAGCTTATCTGCAGCGATGGCTACGACTAGCACAGTGGCCGCGACGATAACTGCAAGAATTGCCTTGCCGAACATCTACTTATGGCGATGTTTTTGATCCGACCCAGCCTCCCTGGGTCGTCTGAATGGTGGTCGGCTGAGACCTCGCCGCCTGAACATCGGACCAGAAGAGGTTGGCGGCCGGTAGTCCAACTGTGGACCACCACTGGCGATCGCGCAGCACGGTGCGCGGATACCAGCCCGTCAGCCACCAGACAGACGACTCCAGAACCGGATCAGCCGAGGGGGACAACACCGCATCTGCTAGATCCTCCACGGGCTCACTGTAGACATAATACTTCGTGTCGATGTCACCACGGACCTCAATGCGACCCTTCCATGGCGCATTCGCGATATCTGCGGGTATATCCGTAGCCGGTCGCTGGGCAAACCGCGCCTCAATGAATTCGACCGCGTCCAGATTACATACCTCCATCTGGATCTGCATCTGGATCCAGTATTCATCGGGTACGAAGATGCCCGGCTGCCGGGTCTTCGGTGCCTTGATCTCCACTAGGCGGCCCGCAAGTGGACCCTTGATGATCAGCCCATCAGGACTAGCAGAGAGCCAGGGAATGGTTTGATGCGTAAAGCGCCCGAGTGTGTCGCAGACCGTCCCCTGACCGGCGATCTCCTGCTCAAAGATGGCGCGCACCAGGGGCTCGAAACGGTGTCCCCAGGTCGTCGGATTCATGTCGCCGTTCTCCTGGGCGATGCCCACCGTGCTCCCTGAAATGACGGCCGCGGGCACCAGCTTTTGCCGCAGCAGAGCACCGCGACGACCGTCGAGAATCTGGCTGAACTCCGATGCCGTCAACATATTCTGACGCTGCGCATACCAGTCTGCCGAGTGCTGGGCCGTCTGCGGCTTGTCGCACAGAGCCTGAATGATGGTGGCGGGCACGGGCTCCAGGGTGGCTAACATGAGGTCGTGATGATGGCGGAACCAGGCGGCGGCGGCCTCGATCAGGTCGGCTTCGGCGTCGTCATCGCCGAGCGCATCGAGCGCGGCATTCACGCCCTCCCAGGCGTCTTCTTGGGCGGGCTCATAATCGAACATGGCCACGTCGTATAAATCTGGTAGATTCTCTTCGCACCAGATTTCTAGATCCGTGTCCATTACGTTACTTGCCGGACTCTGTGTTTAGGTCTTTGCGGCGTTGGGTCGCGCGAGTGGGGGCGGGATCAATGCGAAAGGTGCGAAGGTTTCCGTCTTGAGAAACGTGGAGGCCGCGGACCGTCTTGATGAGGGCGGTGTCGGCGTCGTAGTCGACGGCAAGTTTTGAATTCAGCTGGCGGAGCTCGAAGGCCTGGAGGATGGCCGTGAGGAGTGAGGCGCGCTCGGCGGGAGTCAGAGGCTTGGCCTCCTCGTAGGCCTGAACGAACTTGCGGAGACGATCGAGACGGGAGCCGCGATCGAGCTTCTGCCAGGGCTGCTTGAACGTGGCGGCCTCGGCCACGAAAAAGGCCTCCAGGCTGTTCTCTGTGGACTTGGCCGTATTATCGCCGAGAAAGGGTCCGGTTGCGGGCTCGGTTGTCCTGCGACGTTGAGTCTTATTGCGGTTCATTACCTTTCTTATTGGCCTTTGTGTTTAGCCTCGCAGGTCTCCTTTTCTTGATGAGGGGAGTCCACTGGGACACATCGGCGGCGAACCGCTTGTCGGGTGACACGTCGACGAGGGTGAACCGGCCGTCGAAATGGATCTCGAGGCCGGCTGTGATACCTGCGCCCTTGCTGACCAACATACTAACAGGTGGTGGTGTCGGTTTAGATTGGTGCGAGTGAGGTATAGATCCGTAGATTTATTCTATGGATCATATAAATGGGGAACAAGCCGACGATGCCTATAGTCCGGACTCCCGCATTTCTTAAGGCCCTCGCTTCCCGCGGAATCGTTGCCTCTGTACCCCCTGAGACATGTCAGTGCCCGCCTGTCGATGTGGAACCTGTAGTGGCTGTGGAGCCCGTAGTGGAAGTGGCAGCTGAAGTGGAGGTAGAACCTGTAGTGGAGGTAGAACCTGTAGTGGCTGTAGTGGAGGTAGAGCCTGTAGTGGAGGTGGTGGCAGTAGTGGCTGAGGTAGAGCCTGTAGTGGAGGTGGAACCTGTAGTGGAACCTGTAGTGGCTGTGGAACCTGTAGTGGAGGTGGCAGCTGAAGTGGAGGTGGAGCCTGTAGTGGTGGAGGTAGAACCTGTAGTAGTAGCGGAACCTGTAGTGGAGTTAGTGGAGGTGGAGCCTGTAGTGGCAGCTGAGGTGGCAGTAGTGGCTGAGGTAGAGCCTGTAGTGGAGCCTGTAGTGGAGCCTGTAGTAGAACCTGTAGTGGTGGAGGTAGAACCTGTAGTAGTAGCGGAACCTGTAGTGGAGGTAGTGGAACCTGTAGTGGAGCCTGTAGTGGAGCCTGTAGTAGAGCCTGTAGTGGAACCTGTAGTGGAGGCAGTGGAGGTAGTGGAGGTGGCACCTGTAGTGGAGCCTGTAGTGGAGCCTGTAGTGGCAGCTGAGGTGGAACCTGTAGCTGAGGAGAAGCCTGCGTCGGACGTAGCTGAGGTAGAAGGCATATACATTGTAAAGAAGAAGCGTAAATCCGCAAAATAAATTCGTGACCAGCGTAAGGATGCAACAGGGCAGGGAACACAAGACACTTGACAACGATCGCATATGGTCGCTCATTGGGCCCCAGACGGTGAAAGGCCCCAGTCCCTTATTCTCTATGCCGAACGCAACGAGGACTGACACGAGGCCCTATGAACGTGAGGCGCAATTCTTTGCGCGGGCGACGGCGCCTGAGGCGCGCCCCCGTCTGCCTCCCGATCTCTATGGGCCATGGTCCGCCGGCTACGATGTGGCCAATGGAGACGTGGGGCGGGAACTCAGGGGCGCCGTGCGCGAAGAACGCGGAGCTCCAGAGATTGATCAGAGACTAGCAGGTCGGGTGTTCGAGCACCAGTGGATACCGGAGGCCGTCACGAAGCAGATCGCCGAGCGAAAGCTCATGGCGTCGGAACAGCTGCGACCGGCCCAGGACGACTATCGGAAGGATAAGCGGTAACGGCACAGACTAGGTTTCTGCGAAACTGCTGACCTATACATGATATAAATGACTTTATCACCTTCGGTGACAAAAACATTTAGAAGATCTGTTACGGTCAATCAAAAGAAACCGTAATGGGCATGTCGTGATGGTTCACCGCCTTCATGGCCGACTGGCTCATCTCCTTGCGCTTGCGCCTTCCCGTCGACGTCGTCGACTCCGGATCCTTGCTGTAATGCTCGCGGAAGCTCGTGTTCATGTCCGCCTCGACCGCCTCCTTATTTGCGAGAATGTAGCGGAGCACCCCCTTCTCGATCGCCCAACGGAAGAAATTCAGTTGGCCGACCGTGGTCTCCTCAATCGGCGCGTGGCCGCGGATCTGGAAGCTGATGCGATCGCGGCGGCAGAAGGGATCGAACAGCCGCTTCGAATAGGCCTTGAGCTCGCGCTTATAATGAAAGTGGACCATGAACTGGCGGTCGTCCATCGGGTAGGCCACGTTGAACTTCTTGGAATAGTTCGTCACGAACCAGTCGATGAGACGGAGACTGACCGGTGAGGTGCCACTCAAGACGGGCAACACTTCCTCCAGGCGCCCCGGTTGGTTGTAGAAGTCCTGGAGCCAGCGGACAATGAAGTCCTGCTTGCCCTGAATGCGATTCTTAAGTGTCTGACGATTGGGGTCCATTTGGTTGGTTTAGGTATCATCGGTTTAGATACAGGACAGAATTCTGGTGTAGGATTAGGGATGAACAAATATACACAAATATACGCGGCGTTCGTTACAAATAAGGATGATGACCTTAAGGCGCTCCTGACACCGGATACGCTTAATCACATCTATACTGTGCCAGGATCCACAAATAAAGCCAGCTTACTCGGATTAGCGATACTATTAAAACGAACCGAATTAGCCACCTATCTTGTGAATCAGGGGGCTGATATTGCGAAGGTGAGTGATAAGGATCAATCCGCATTATTTTTTGCTATACGTATGTATATATCATTAGTGGAGAAGGCGCAAGATACGACGGCCATGTTAGCCCTCATTGAACTCTTGGTAGAAAAGGGTGCGGATATTTCACCCATCATGCCAATTATTACGAGTTGGTCAACCAAAATTGCCCCTACGTATGATCAAGATGGAGCACGTTTGCTGGCATTAATTACATCTCTGAATAGGAAAAACATCAGAGAACAACAAGCAAGAGATGAACAGCTGGAGAAAGAGAGAGTAGAACGAGAAAAAGAGCTGGAGCGAGCAAAAGAGATAGAGGTAGAACAAGAAAAGGAGCGAATGAAAGAGCAAGAAAAGACGGATCTTGTCGCGACAACTCTTCTTGCGTCAGCACTGGCTCCAACACCAACACCAGTAGCAGCATTAGCAAAAGCACCAATACCATCACCAGTAGTAACAGCAGCAGTAACACCAACAGCACCAACACCAACAGCACCAACAGCAGCAGTAGCAGCATTAGCCCCTACACCAGTACCAACACCAACAGTAGCAGTAGCAGCATTAGCAAAAGCACCAATACCAACAGTAGCAGTACCAGTGGCTACACCAGTTCCAGTTCCAGATATCTTAGTGAGATCGATTCTACTCACAGCTCGTGCCCTAGCATCTAGAACTCCAACACTTGCTAGTCCTCCAGTTGGACCTGGGTCCAGTTATACTCCATTACCAGCAACAGCAGGTGTTGGATCTGGTTATACACCATTACCATCAGGACCAGTAGCAGCAGGACCATTACCATTACCAGCAGCAGCAGCATCAGCAGCAGGACCATCAGGATTTACACTTCCAGAATTTAAATTTCCAGAATTGGGATCACTGTTTGGAAGATCTGCTGCCCCTGCAGGACGATTCCTGTATTCTCCCGCAACAGCACTGGCTGCTACGTCACGTGTTACTGCCGCAAACAAGGCATTAAAAGAAGCCGTAGCGGCAGGAGGCAGTGCGCCAACACCCACACAACTGGCAGAGATCGCGAGGTTACGAGGCGCAGTGGAAGAAGCCGCCGCCGAGAAGCGTGCGACCGACGATTATGTCGGTTCTTCCTTACAGAGAACCCAGCAGAGGATAAAGCAATATAGAGCGTGGATGGACACCTACAAAAATAACACGATCTCCGCTCAGATCGACGACGCACGTGATCCGATGTTACGCGACTACCTTGAGCTGGAGGAGAGAGCGGGTGAGGGAGATGAGGCGGCCATCAAGCAACTAGCACGGTTCAGGGATCGCACGATTCTGATCGACGATGTGGAAACGACGATTCTGAATCCCTATAAGGCGGCGCGATACCGTGGTGCCTCTGACGGAAGCAGCTTTAATTCTGATGGGCGCATGTTCGCGGCCGATAACGCAGTCGTCCAGAAGCTCATGCCTGAACTCGTGGGAGATAAGCGGGCTGTGAATGCGATCCTCGAGAGTCTGTGGTATTGTGGCACGAAGCAGGAGATTGGATCGGATCCCCGTTGTTTCCCTGAACGCTACATGGGTCTGCTGAGGAAATATGGCTCGAAAGCTGTGCGTTTTGCTCCTGTATCAGAGCCTGAAGCTGAAGTTGAAGCCGAAGCTGAAGAAGAAGCTGAAGCTGAAGCCGAAGCTGAAGAAGAAGCTGAAGTTGAAGCCGAAGCTGAAGAAGAAGCTGAAGCTGAATATGAAGAACTAGCAGCAACAGCAACAGCACCAGTGCTAACACCAGGACCAGTGCTAACGCCAGTGCTAACGCCAGCACAGCGAGCAGCCGAAGCATTACGACGACGGGGTGCCGAAGGCAGAGCTGGCGCTGCTGCCAGAGTAAGGTTTGCCAAAACCTCTGCCCCTTCAGTAGAATGAACGTCCTCCTCAAAGCCAAATATTCCTTCATCTCCGCTCTGGTCTTTTTCATCGTAGCCAACCCAGAGACCTACAAGTTCACCCAGATCCTCTTCGGCTCTCTGATCGAGGTGGCGCATCCCATGGGCGCCGCCACTCCCGCCGGCCTGCTCCTCCACACCGTTGTCTTCTTCTTTGCGATGCTCGGCCTGATGATGGTCCCGAACTTATAGGGCTTATAGACAGCCCCCACTTACATAAATAGATGACAAAGCAGAACATACCCCGAGCACTCCGCGAGCAGGTCTGGATCACCTATGCAAGAAATCGCTTTCAACGCAAATGTCTCGTTCCTTGGTGTACTAACATAATGACCGCGTTTGATTTTCACGTCGGTCATGATGTTCCAGAGTCTCATGGCGGTGCCACTGAAATCGCCAATCTTCGCCCCATCTGTGCGCGGTGTAATCTGTCCATGGGTTCGCAGTATACGATTCGTGAGTGGGCGGCCCTGTCACGCCCTCCCTGGTGGGCCTGTTGTAGCAGCATAGATTTAGTCGAGCTACCGAAGAAAAATGTACCGGCGAAGTAGATGGATTCAGGAGTGCGTACTCGTCACCTCAAGGCCAAGATCCTCGCCCAGCTTCACCAGATTAACCCCGCTCTCGGCGGCTACGAAAAGCTCGATCGCAAGGACGCGCTGACGAAGGCCCTGTATAATACCATCAAGGTAAACGGTAATACCGTTGCCGGCTGTGTCCCATGTAACGGATATGTGCCACCACCATCTGCGGCCTGTCCTCCTGGCGGTTGCTTCGAGCCTTACTGTGCCCGTCATCAATTCTAAGCGCACAGTAGATGGCTGAAGCAGCACTGGTCACCGCCGAATCTATCCTGGCACTAACACCGATCATTATTAAAAAGACACCCCTGGATCCGCTATCTGCCATATGGTCACGGCTCCTGAGTTCGGCAGTGCTCGGTTACGGACTAGCAGGGGATCGACGGATCGGTGTGCGAGAAATCGGTGGTGCTCTCGCCCTCGGCTACACCAATCTTATCCACGTGGCCTCCAGCTACGAGTCATTTCGTCATCTGCCCGCTGGCCAGGCCATGAGTATCCTCTACACCTATCCCCTCTGGAATCTGCTCTTCGTCGCCTATTTCAATGGCGAGAAGATCACAGGTCGCGAATACAGTCTCGTCGGCATAGCCGCCATCGGTTCCATACTGCTGAATATGAATCCCGGTACGGCAGCACTTCCTGTTGCCGGCGCGAACAAGGTCAATCCGGTGTGGGGCATCCTCATGGCTCTGCTCATGGCGTTGACCGAGTCCGGCATGCACACCATTCTGCGCATGATGAAGTGGACCGATCCGGCGCGGGCCGTGTGGATTGTGAATACGAGCGCGTCGATGTGGCTGGGCGGCGCGATGGCCATCCAGCAGCTCGCTTTCGGAGTCGAGCAGCAGGCCTGGACCGGCACCTGGTGGGATCAGGCGCTACTCACCAGCTTTAACTCGCTCTCCATATTTACCGGCTACTGGCTGCGCTACTATGCCGTGCCCCGACTGCCCTCGTCGGTCTATTCCATGCTCAGCTATGCCGGCCTCCTGGCCTCCTACCTGTTTGGTCTCGCGTTTCTGGGCGAGGTCCCAGGCTGGCAGTCCGTACTCGGCGCGCTCATCATCGTCGGCGCGGGTCTGGCTCTCCAGCTGGAAGCCTAAATAGACCTCCCGAGTTAGATAGAGATGAAACGTCTTGTGGATCTCGTGAACCGCGGCCCAAAAGACGCCTTTTTTACACCGATGGACGCCGGCGCGACCGTCTTCCATCGACCCACCGAACGCTATCACAATGTCGTACCCGAGATTCGCGAGATCGGTTTCAAGGGAGCGGCGACCTGGGGCGGGCGCATCACGATTCCTCTGACCCGTCAGGATTCCGGTGATCTCCTTCAATGGCTAGCAGTGCGGCTGGTGCCCGGTTCGATCTATGGTGCGGCCGTCGATAATCGGCTGCGGGCGGGCTGGACGGTGGCCGACATCAGTGGCTCGTGGCGGTACGCGGATTCGTTGGGCACGGCGGCCATTGCGCTCGTGGAGTTCGAGATCGGTGACGCCCTCGTGGAGACGTGGACGGGAGAGTGGATGGATGTGTGGTCGCGGACCTGGATTGACGCTGGGCGGGCGGGCGTATGGGACACGGACATTTACGGGCTTAATGGTTCTGGGAATGGCGTCTACTGCTGGCTGCCCCTCGCTCTGTTGCGCCGTGTCGCCACCGCCTTCCCGCTCATTTCCGTGACCGAGCAGGAGATCCGTGTCCACGTGACCTTTCGACCCTATGCCGACGTGGTGCGCATGGTGGATCGCGATCGCACGACTCCCTGTGAGGTGCCGACCAGCGTCACTCTGCTAGACCCATCGGGAGCTCCCGTGACATTTCCAGTGTCAGGGACACCCGCGTTTACCACGACGATACTAGCAGGTGTGACGATGACGGAGGATCCGCTGCGCGGCAGATATATTCGGTCACCGCTCGAACTCATGTACGAGCCGGTGAGCTATGCGCGGTTCGACATGCCGTTGTCGGCGTCAGTGTCAGGCGAGCTGTGGACGGCACAATTTCCGCTGACGTTCAATGGACCGCTGCGCGAGATAGCCTTCTTTTTGCGGCGCAAGGATGTGTGGAAACGGGCGGCCTGGACCGATTATAGTCGGACAGGGTCGGCCGATGAGACCATTGCGAATTCGATTCTGCTGAAGGCGCGGCTCTGGGTCGATAACGCTGTATGGCGAGATGATCCCGAGGAATGGTGGCGAGTGGAATACGGGCTCGATCATAGGGGCGGAGTGCGCCTGGCGGCAGGATTCGTCTACGGCATCGTGTTTGGGGGTGCGCTCGGTGCCGAGGAGCTCCAGCCGTCGGCGACCGTCAACGCGTCGAGGGCCAAACTACGTCTGGACCTCGTGATGCAGGGAGCGGCGGATGGCTGGGATCTCCACGTCTTTGGGATCGGGCTCAACTGGATGCGGTTCGGCAGCGGAATGGCTGTGCCCCTATTCAAGGATTAAGGGCTAAAGCCAAAAATAGAGATATAGCGTATACGATGCAGATCTTTGTGAAGACCCTGACCGGCAAGACCATCACCCTCGACGTGGAGTCCAGTGACACCATTGAGAACATCAAGACCAAGATCCAGGACAAGGAGGGCATCCCTCCTGATCAGCAGCGCCTGATCTTTGCGGGCAAGCAGCTGGAGGATGGGCGCACGCTGGCGGATTACAATGTTCAGAAGGAGTCAACGCTTCACTTGGTGCTTTGAGTCCAGTCGATGACGATGACATCGATCCGTTGACCGACCAGGAAACCATCACGTGAGCGGATTTCTGTTTCCATGCCCTCTTTGCGAATAACGGATCGCAGAGTGATGGTCGAATCTGGGAAGAAGGACTGGAGACCGGCCACGATATCTGATATGTTAGCCAGGTAGAACTTTCGCTCATTGATGAGATCTGCCTGCATGTATGAATCTGAGATGAGATACCTGGAGGTGGTCGCATCATACAATGATGCTTGCGCAACAGTGAACATGTAGATATCCCTCACGATCTGTTCGACTTGCTTGAGGCGTTTCTCCTCTTGCGCCACGGCATGGAGATTACACAACTCGGCACAGGTAAAGGGTGTCATGTCCTGTCTTGAGGTCATGGTACAGGCCAAAATGAGGTGTGGGGTAGCATCAAGTTTTCATGTCCAGTCGATGACAATGGCATCCATTTGTTGCCCACCAAGGAGGCTAATGAACTTGGGATCGATCGTGCTGATGTCATGATCCTTCCCATCACGTGTACGGATAATAGATTGCTGAGTGATGGAGGAATCAGGAAAGCGCGCCAAGAGACCGGCCACGATGTCTGACATGTTAGTCAGGTAGAAATCCAGCTGATCATTCTGAGGGTGACCTGAAGTGTGACGGGCTGGAAGAGGATAGCTGAAGGTGGTCGTAGGGGACTGTGATGCGGCCTGAACAAGTCGAGCGCAGATGTCCGTCACGAGATGATTCACTCGCTTAAGGCGCGCCTCATCCTGTGTCTTAGCGTAGAGACCGCGTAACTCATCACGTGTGTACATGTCCTGTCTTGAGGTCATGGTACGTGCCAAAATTTGGCGGGGTCGCCGTATCAAGTTTTCAAGTCCAGTCAATGACAATGGTCTCCAAGCGTTGTCCACCAAGGAGGCTAATGAACTTGGGATCAATCGTGCTAATGCCATGATCCTTTCCGTCAGGTGTTCGCAGAATGGATCGTTGAGTGATGGCGGAATCAGGGAACCGCTCCTGCAGGCCTGCCATGATGTCTGACATGTTAGCCATGTAGAACGGATGATCTTCTGGAATAATATAGATAAAGGTGGTTGCAGGATTCTTTTCTGCTTGACTCATAACGTAACCGTAAATCTGTGTCACAATCCGCGCTACATGTTTGAGGTGACGCCCCGCCTGCGTCTTGGCATAGAGACCACGCAGTTCGTCGCGGGTGACCTGTCTTGTGGTCATGGTAAAGAGCGGCAATGGGTGGTTCGCCACATCAAGTTGTTGAACGGTTGAACAGTGTAGATCATCAGGATTACCTCTTTCTAGAACCTTCACTCGCTCTTGAATATTCTTAAGCATAGTAAAGATGGGCTCAAGAAATGCCACCTTCTCTTGGTCATAGAATCTTGCAAGAGGGACACTCTTAGAGTAGCCATTGCGTTCAATCTGCTTTCTCTTTTCGTTAATCATCTCCTCAAGCATCTTCAATGGAAATGTCTTTTCTGTCTCATCGTGACTGATGACCTGTCTTGAGGTCATGGTACAGGCCAAAATGAGGTGGTTTCGCCGTATCAAGTTTTAACTCCAGTCAATGACGATGGCGTCCAACAGTTGTCCTAACCGGTTGATATTTGGGATCAAGGGTGTGATGTCGTGATCCATCCCATCAGGCGTGCGAAGAATAGATTTCCGAGTGATGGTGGATCCAGGGAAGCATGCCAATAGACCGGCCACGATGTCTGACATGTTAGTCAGATAGAACTTTTTAAGTTGATCATCTTGTGGGAGAGTATAGATAAAGGTGGTAGCAGGGTTTCCTTTCGCTTGTTGAACAGCGTAATCGTAAATCTGCGTCACGATCTGATCCACTTGCTTGAGGCGCTCCTCATCCTGTGTCTTAGCGTAGAGACCGCGTAACTCGGTGCGATTGATGACCTGTCTTGTGGTCATGGTACAGACCAAAACCGAGGGCGCACCCCCATCAAGTTTTTCAACGGAAACTTGACTACGGCGATGTAACGACTACACTACATACATGTCATATCCGTTTAAGGATTATGACTATTACGGCGACAGATATATTAATATTAAAGACCCTGACGCCGAATGTGGGGAACGAATGTGGTATGATCGAGTTATAGATCAAGAGGCGCCAACAGAATGTGTACTATGTATTGAAGCAGAAAACGAGATGTTCACTAAATACGCTCATCCCAAAGCACATGTAGAAGCACATACTCAAGCGACCATGGTAGCCGAGTCTCTGGCAGCCAACGAAAAGACCACCGACGATTATCTTGATTATTATACCTTCTATTACGGCAGAGAATACATCAAACTATACAAGACGCTGTATAAAAAATACAAGGAAGAGTATCATGTCATTGTCTTAGAGCGACACATTAACGACACTGCCATGATATGTCAACATCACCAGGAATCTATCCAATACCATTATGAATTGACCCCTTCTAATACCAGTCAATCTCAATGTAGTCGAGAGCATTAGTCGACATATCCGGCTCGCACATGACCCCTTTCTTACACACGAGCCGCTTTACCGACACCTGGCACTGGGGAAAGAGGAGGCTGAGGCGCATCAGGATCGTGTCCATATTCTCCCTATAGAAGAGGCTATAGCAGCCGTACCCATCCTGAGGAATCTGATAGTGATAGATCGCACATCCCTTGGTTGCGCGATCTTTCACCGCCCTGTAAATATCCTCCAGAACACACTCGATCCTGCCCCGGGCCTCCTTTTCCTTTGCATCACTGTGGAGAAAGTGGAGGATGTCACGACTGAGGGGTTCCATTAGTCTGCCGATAACCAGTTATCCCAGCAATCAAGTTTACGGCTATAGTATAGAGATTAAAACCTTAACTGACTGGAGATGAGTGTTAAACTCTTTACCATGGTCAAGGATGAAGTCGATATTATAGACGAATGGATTATCTATCACGGATCTATGTTTGGATGGAGAAATATTCATATCATCGATAATGGATCAAGCGATGGAACATTTGAAAAGATTCAGCAGTTTTCACACCTGATCCATATCTATACTGAATCAGACTATCTGAAAAAGGGGGTGTATATGAAAGCATTGATCGACACCCATGCAGCCCCCGACGATATTGTATTCCCGATAGATATCGACGAATTTATTGTCTATTATGATTCCGATATATCTGTAGATAGAGAGAAGATTAATAGCTATCTACAGTCTCTGCCTCCATCACCAATTTATAAAACAGATTATATCAGTCCGCTAATTACCGAATCTGGCGGATATCCATCCGCATGTCATTCCATCACACGCGGACAATACAATTCTGGAATGGGTATTATGGCCAAATCATTTTTCAAAAAAGAATATTATAGCGGGGGTATTGATCATGGGAATCATATTCCATGTTCGGATTATGTATTAACAAAATTGTGCCTGGTTCATTATCATGAGCGAAACATGGAGCAAATGAAGAAAAAGACACTGAATAACATTTTAGGCATTGGATATACGAATTCATTAGACTTTCTCCGCAATTTAATTGAAACTGACCCAACCTGTATGGGCAACCATCATGTAATGGCTCAGATCAAAATCCTTGAGAATAATTACTCTATATCATGCTGTTCACCTGAGCACGGCAATATCGATCTCACGCCCTTGCGCGATCGAATCAACGGCGGCTGTTTCTAGTTCGGCGTCGGCGGCGGCCACCGACTACAATGACCGCTTCAGCAAGACCATTCGGCCCCCGAACATAGTCATTTCGCTCGGCATTCATCCTAATTTTCTGATTTTTCTTGGCAATAGCAAGTATAGCTGCTAGTCCCATGGGAAATGCGTGTGCGCCAGCCCTGTGGCGGACAATATCTTCCACAGTGGACCCGTCATATCGTTTCGCCTCGACGAGACGCCTGGGTTCAGGATGCTGATTGATGATGAATGCGAGCAGTTTTTCCAGGCGATGTGGCTCTTTCTGATTATAAAACATGGCGGCCCACATCAACGGCGTCTCACCAATCGGCGAGACGATATCGGTCGAGCTCTCGATTAATGGTCTCAACGGTTCAGAATTACCCCGTATAATGGCCTCGTACACCGCACCCTGCCACTGTCCAATACTACAGGCCATCTCTACTATTGATCGCGAATTCCCGCGGTCGCGCACAGAAGAGACGATCGCCACCCCAACTAAGGGGATGTGGACCATCTTGATTTTTCTGCTAGTGATCATTGGGCTCAATTGGTGGGATTATAGCACGACGGTCCAGGAATATACAATCGCGCAGCCGAAGCACGGCGACGAGGTAGCCGCCATCATCGGAGACAAGACCCCGATCGTGGTAGAAATACCACTGCCTGTGCCCACCAGTGATGACGTGCTCGCCATAGGTCTGTCTGATCTGGAATCGGCCCGGCGCTGGTGGTGGCTACCCGAACTTCGCAACTGCCACACGGAACGAGAGACCGCGAGGGGACTAACATGGGTCGGTGCCGAACGTGAGTGGGTCGGCTCCATCGACGCCGAGAAG
>Ga0114966_10001538_pt1 | contig 21173 bp, 19 predicted proteins | sample M_130207_XF_Meta_FD_87029 | JGI IMG/M metagenome (GOLD analysis project Ga0114966, IMG submission 87029) | Freshwater microbial communities from Lake Montjoie, Canada to study carbon cycling - M_130207_XF_MetaG | ecosystem: Environmental > Aquatic > Freshwater > Lake | place: Lake Montjoie... | reverse complement strand
GTTCAAATGCTTTGTTCAGCAAAGAGAATATTAAATCCCGATGATTCATCTAATGAACGATTATATAAATTAGCGCATAAAAACCATCCCGTAACCATCTGGTGCCGAACGTCCAAAGCCAATTTTGTCTGGACCCTGGATTTGATTGAAGAACTGCATAATGAATGGCGCTATCGTTATGGTCATCCTGATACAAAATTACATAAATCTTATATCATGGCACAATATTTGAAAGAGAATATGCCGAGTGATGATTCATTTTCCCAAAAAGGGCTCACTACATTTGCGTTAGCCATGCCCGATGAATATAAAAGCGCAGATCCGGTGCAAGCTTATCGAAACTATTATATGTCGGCAGAAAAACAACGGATCGCCACTTGGAAAAAAGGCAGAGGAAAACCCGATTGGTATATAACAAATCAATGAGACCTAAAAAATAAATAAATAAAAAATATAAAAAGTAAAAATATATAATAATATTTATATATTTTTTTAATAACAAAATTAAAATATAAATAGTAGTTGAGTAAATGTTATAATATGCGCAGTAGCAATACAATTGAAATCATGGGCGGCTTGGGCAACCAACTGTTCCAAATTTTCGCACTTCTGGCGTATAGCCTGCGCAATAAAACCCCCTTTTATTTTTCGGCACAAGCCATCGCTCACGGCGTCCGGAAGAAAACTTACTGGGACACACTTTTTTTACAAAACCTCGCCCCTTTGGTCAAACCCCAGCCTCATTCAAATACACCCTCTCATAGTCACCATATCTATCGCGAGCCAGCATTCCATTATCAGCCCATTCCGAACATAGCACAATCTCTCAATCTCTTTGGCTATTTCCAATCGTATAAATATTTTGATGATCAACAGGAAACGATCTACCGGTTCATTAGACTGCGCGAAACACAAGCCAAATATGCCACATTAACAGCACCAAAAATAGCCTATGACAAAACGATTGCTATGCATTTTCGGGTCGGCGATTATGCTCAGCTGCCAAACCACCATCCATTAATGACCTTGGATTATTACACCCAAGCGCTGACGCAATTTCTCAAAGATCAAGCGCAAGCAGGAAGCACAGCAGACGCAGGAAGCACAGCAAACGCAGGAAGCACAGCAAACGCAGGAAGCACAGCAAACGCAGGAAGCACAGCAAACGCGAGAGCCAGTGCCTTGTGTGAAACCTTCGAGCAAGCATGTGAAACAATAGAGCACACCGCAGGAGATCACACCGCAGGACAAAAGCGCACTTGGCATATCCTCTATTTCTGCGAAGAACCCGATCAAGCTTATGTCGAGCGCCAGCTGCTAACACCGCTCAAAGCCAATCCATTATTCAAAGACAAATTCACCTTTCAATGTATCGATCATCAGCTCGCTGATTGGGAGCAGGTGATCGTAATGTCTTTGTGCCGACATCATATTATCGCCAATAGCACGTTTAGTTGGTGGGGCGCCTACCTAGGGGGCAAGCCCCCTACAACCCCCAGGGTCTATTATCCAACCACTTGGTTTGGTCCAGCGATGGGTCCGAAAAATATGAGCGATTTATTCCCACCGCACTGGCACCGGATTAATGTTTAAAAAATAAAAATAATATATAATTTGTATTTTTATTGTTTTATATAAAAAGCATCACCCCAACCCAAATCGGAATAAATTTTCTGAGCAACTCGTACAAATCCAAAGCCCTGCAAATAATTATCAATCTCATTAATCAAATTACAACCTTTGTATACTTCTTCAATATTAACTTCAGTATAAATGTATTGCACATGATGTAAATACTTTTCCATACTTTTAAGTGCCCGCAATTCTACACCTTGAATATCTAAATTCACAAAATTCAGTTTAGAGATCGGGATCTGCTCGCGCTCAATGAGAGTATCGAGACGGGTGGTATTCGTCTCCACCTTTGCCACCACGTGTACAGTCGGATGATTAGTTGAATGAGTTCCAAATTCCAGAATGGACGAACTTTGTCCATTATTGGTAATGTAAAAGGTTACTGGTGCCCCATCAATTTTATCTATAACAGCTTGATAAATATGCAAACCATCACCATAGCGCTTTCGGCAAAAATCCACTTTGGAAGGCATCGCTTCCACCCAATACGTTTTATCACGCGCCACGCCCTCCCGCTCATAATCAACCAATTCTTCGCATTCGTGTGCCCCTACATGGAGAATACCCGTTATATTCAAGTTAAATTGGCGAACAAGCTCTTGCATTGTAATAAGCATAGTAATAATATATATTAATACGCTTAAGTATTTAAGTAATAAACCACAAAATTATAATTTCATAATAAACTTCTATAACGTTGATAAACATATTCATTAAACTGTCTGAAAATATTATGGGTCTGTACATAAATGCTACCATCATGCACGACATGCGAATATTCCAAGTTTTCCACAATATGCATATTTAAATCTAATTGTTCAAATAATAATGTATTAAAATATATTACATCACACGATGATGATAATTTAATGTGTTCTATTTCTGCGTGAAGGTTGATATTGTTTATTAAATATTTATTTAATACATAATTACCAGTGTTCATTAGAACCTCACTTTGAGTAAATGAAATATTTTTATTATTGTTCATAATTTTATTTTCAATTACTCTGTTTTCATTAAATTTACCTTTCTTAAAAATCATACCAGCTAGATGTGAATAATTAAAATTTGGTAGGGCTTTGGATGGAGCCAATATAACATTTTTCTCATGTACTTTAATGTTTTGATTTATATAATTCTTGGCAATTTGAAAATAATGGTCATCTGCAAAATTGTCAGAATCAATCAATACAATCCATTCATTTGCTGCGTTTGAACATGCCTTTAATTTATTTTTAAAAGGTCCTAATTGAACTTCATTTTTAAACAATTTCAATTTGCTATTATTTGGGAATGCTTGGTTTATTTTAATAATATCATTACCATTTTCATCACAAATAACAATCTCTGAAATAAGGCTATTATTTAAATATAATGGTATATATTTACTTAAAAAATTATCAAACCGGTTCATCGTTGGAATGCATAGACTAAACATAATACTTAATACTAATATAAACAAAAAACAAAATAAACGTATACTTATACTTATACTTATAAAATGAAAATACATTTCTGCATAAGAGGACGGCTCGGGAATGCTATTTTTCGCTATTTAGCATCAGCAATTATGTGTATTATAACGGACAGCCAATATGTTTGTAATATCTCTACTACACATGTAATAAATGAAGTAAGTGATGATGTTTTTTATAAAATTTGTGAAACCTTATTAAATAATACATACAATACAAAAATAATAAATAATTCAATCGATCTAAAAATGAGTGGTTTTTACCAGCATGATGCTATTTACAAAAAATATAAAAAAGAAATCATAGAATTTATAAAAAATAATAATAGCCATTATGTAATAACTGACGGTATAAAAGCAGGTGATAATAACTGTGAAAAATATAATATGTTAGACATTATAAATACACCTAGCACATTCTCTAAAATATATAAAAATGTATTACATTTACGTTTGGAAGATTTTGTAACACATAATTTATTTATACCAGTAAACCGGATCATATCATTATTTGAAAAAAATATAATAAACGTCGAAGCTGGAGATACGCTATGTATTGTTTGTAATCAAATAAATAAACCGTTTGAATATGAATATATAAATCAATTAAAGTTTTTTTTAGAAGTGCATAAAAAAATACATATTATAATAGAAAGCAACGATACTATAACCGATTATTATATCATGAAAGAAGCAACAAATTTAATTTGCTCAAAAAGTACATTATCGTGGATTGCTGCTTTTTTTTCAACAAACATTCAAAAATGTTATATGCCTAATTATGAAGAAAGCATAAATAGCACGTGTAAATATCCAATTGCCAAAGAGACAACGTTTTTATATTAATCACCCTGAAGTTATATCCCGCTCAATTGAATATGGATGCCATGCACATTTATTGAAAAATCGTCGCCAATAACAATAAGTTTCGTAATCATCTGGCGTCCCCCAACAAATATAATTATCAACCTCAAATACTTTTACACGCAAGCCTTGTGCAATATTTTGATTAATAACATCATCTACATAAAATTCGCCATTACTTCTTATATTTTGTTGATAATTTTCAGCCAGTCCGCTCATAAAGTATCTTGCCTTTCGGAAAAACATGGTACCAATAATGACGTGACTTTTCTGAATATCATGAACACCCTCAATAAACTTTTTGCAAGATACATGTTTCACAAAATCATTTTCATCGGTTTCTAACCACGCGTACATATTTGGATTATTTCGGCTCGTTGGATTATTGCGAAAGGTCCATACGATAACATCATTCGTTTCATCCGCCAGTAATTGCTGATATTTTTCCATATTGTAATAAACTCCATTATCACACGCACTGATTAAAACGGCACTATCCAGATTTAACCCACTTTTATTAATACCAAATTCGGTCGTACACCCTTGTCCTTGTGTAATTTCTTTAATTGGTAAAACCATACAACGCGCATATGTGTTTTCTAATTCAGTCGAAATATTATATTGGTTTAAATGTGTTTCTAGACAAATAAACACTTTATGCGTCGTTGCGGGTAAGCAATCTACCGCTTGAACAATCATTGGCTTACCATTCACTTCAATTAATGGTTTGGGTAAATTATATCCTTTTTTTGAAAAGCGACTACCTGCCCCTGCCATCGGCAATATCAAGGTCGTGTTATGAAGATCTGCTGGTTTATCCTGTTGCTTAATAATGTTGCTAAAATATCTACTCCAATCATTATAAATTTCCAAATCATGAGGGGTGCCCCATTGTAGCATGTAATTTATTTCAAAAATATTTACCGTTAACCCGTCGGCTACGAGTAAATTATAGACCATACTAACATAATATTCATTTTTAACCCTCAGACCCAAAGACATTAATTTATTAAAATAAGTTTTCATAATCGCCCCTGTTTTAAAATAATATGTTCCGTTCGAAGCATATTCACTCATTCGGTCATTTGTAAAGGGTTGTTTTTCCTGAATTGCGGACATCCATCGGCTACCCATTTCGGTTTCTTTTAAAAAAGCATAATTATCCGTACCGAGCATATGTGGGTGAAAACCGCGGTAGCAAGCAACGGCGCCATCCGCATTTCGGCTGCGTGTATCTTTTAAAAATTCATTATAATCCCAATCGGTGCCATAATCACAATAACTGACAATAACTTCCGCCGTATCATCAATGTCCTCAAACATGAGGGAAACCGCATGCACCGGACCGGCGCGCCCTTCTACGGGTACTTCATATATTTTTCCATTTGGACAAATGTGCGTTAATATATCCCTCATATTTGTATTTTTTAAATGTAAATCATTGCAAATAAACGAAACATTATTAACTGCTGTAAATAAATTCGCCACATGTTCAATAATAGGTTTACCATCCACATCAATCAACGGTTTGGGAACGGTATATCCTGCCGCCACAAACCTTTCACCTAGCCCTGACATTGGAATAATTATTTGAACTTCTTTCTTATAAGAAATGTTAATATTTTGCCATTTATTAATATTATAGGACTTGGTACATACCATATCTAATACAATTTGGTTATTGTCAAAATAAGATTTATACTCGTCTATTTTGTCCGGTTGATTTTGTAGTTCAGGAGAGACAAAACAAAGTTTATAACCAGCGGTTTTTAAAATATGATAGTTTTCTTTCGTTAGTGGGTTTTTGGTAAAGCAATCAACCCATACCCATTCTATACGCCCTTTCATAGCTAGTACTGTATCTAAACCTTCATATTCTGAAAACCGAATTGCCATATTTTTCTCACCTTCGCCACTTAACTTATAAATCATCGGAAAGGATGAATCCAGAAAAAAATAATTAACAACACAATATTTTTGTATCAATTCTAAAACTCGATACTCAATTCGCTCACTCTTTATATTTAAAATAATAAAAGCATGATTATAAAACTTTAAAAAATCTTCAAATAATTCGCCAGGCACAAAAGGATCATGCGCAATATAAATCTCTCCAGAAAGGTTATCGCGTAAATCAAGTTCAATTCCATATACAGGGGAAATTGTTTTCAACTCTTCGATCGTATTAATACGATGACAACAATATAACATTTTTATATTTAATAAAAGAATGTTATATTTAAATCGTGGTTATTTATTTTTTTACCATAATATATTCACCTTCTGTTATTTTTTACCATAATATATTCACCTTCTGGGTTTCGCCTTGAAAAATCATAAAAATACGTATTTTCATTTCTAGTTTTAATTTGTTTCCATAGAGGTTTAATATTTGTGAAATATAATGCTACAATACCTTGTTCGTTTGTTATACTAATTGGATATTCTATTGATAAATTTAATAAATTATCATATGTATCTTCTTCTATAATGTTTGTATCATATAACATTATTCCAGTTTGAAAATAGTCAACATCTAAATTATATTTATTATTGAGTTTTGTAAAATAATCTTTACTGTTTTTATCAAATTGATTATGAAGTTTCCATTCATATTTAGGATATGCGTCTGAATGTGCTAATAATGTATTTTCGGCATTTGTATTTATTATAGGTGATATATCCGAAAAAATATTCATTCCGCAATCTAAATAAAAAATATAATCCCATTGTTTAAAAAATATATTGAATAAATGAAGTTTATGCCATTGAAATTTTTTGGTTTTATTTCTTCCATCACCACTACTTATTTTATTATTTATTTCTACAAATTTATTTGGAAAATAGATATTTGGAAAATGTTTAATTATAATATTATTACTTAAAATAAATTCATTATTTAATAAATTTTTATTCCCGCTTAAATCATCACCAATAACGAGACAAATATCTCCATTATATTTACCATTTGTAATTAATTGATTACAACTATAAATAAATTTATTAAAAAATTCTTTGTTACATACAAAAACTGCACATAATTTAGTCATTTATAATAATATTATCATATTGAATATTTAAATATTTAATATGATATAATTAAATTATTATTATTGCTGTGTATAGTTTAAACAGTTTGTTTCATTCACAACAAAATTATTTTTGCTACGTATATGACTATTTTTACCATTATATATGGTTACAATTATATATATTTATATAATGATAAATACATAAACATATATTAGATTATAAATGTTAAATACAATGTCAATTACTCAGTCAATTACTTTGTCCATTACCATATTTAAAAATTATTCAATATATAAAACATTATTTGAAAAAGATGAGAATGATCGGGAAATAAATATATATAAGTTTAACAACTGTTCTCCGTGTGGAATAAGTTTATTTTATCCAAATGTTTTATTCAAGACGACAAGTAATGAAGATACAAATGACCAATTAGTGTTGCCTTTATTAGAGCGGACAATGTCATTACAAACCGCCGGTACTGTTTATGAAAAAAATGATATGAAATTTTCTTACAATTTATTAATTACGAACATTGTTACAAATCCTGTGTTTTTTTTCATTTATAATACTGATAACTATTTTCATTTTCTCTATGATTCGCTGCCTTATTTAATATCCTTTCTTCGATTAAAAAATGACATACCCGATTTAAAACTATTAATGCAATATCCCAATGAACAAAAATCAAATTTTTACCCCTTTGTCTTGGAGTTTCTAGAAATTTTAAATATAACAAAAACCGATATTATTCTCGTGGCTGAACATACCCAATACGAAACTGTCTATATTTCAACTTCTTATACACATGATATTGATTCAAATTTACCACCTAGAAAAGAAATATATAGTTTCTATCAGGAAATTGTCAAAAGGACACAAGAACAGCATAAGATCTTTAACGACACATTATATACCCCAAAAAAGATCTATGTGTCCCGTCGCACACATTTACATAACGATTTCAGTAATATTGGTACGAATTATACAACCCGCCGACGTTTGGTAAATGAAGATGAGTTGGTCGAAAAATTATCACTAGATGGTTATATGGAAGTATTTACCGAAAAATTATCAACTATTGAAAAAATTATATATTTTGCAAATGCCACACATGTAACGGGTGCGATTGGTGGTGGAATTTCAAATGTGCTTTTCTCTCCACCAACGACCATTCTAGAAGCTATAATCTCGCCTACTTTCTTGGATGTTAATCAGCGATTTAAATATAGTTTGGATTGTGTTGATGTAAAATACAATACACATACCGAACATATAGAACAAACTGAATTTAAAACATATATGCGAGTAAAAACCAAAGATGGAAAAATCATTGGAGAGATTGAAAAAATATATGATAATAAATTGTTGGTATCATATGCGTCAGATGCTTCAAATACGGGTTGGAATGCCCAAAACACCTATAACCAAATAGAGTTGAATATGAATGAAGTCGTTCCACTCGATAAAGGGTTAAATAGTCCATGGCGATTATTATTTTATTAGTGACATATGAATATATTGATCATCGAAATTATTTTGTTTATTAAATTTGTAGTTATTTGTAGTTAATAAATTATGTATATTAGTTCTTCTAGGTTCAACAAAATTATGTTCAACATCTATTAATCCAAATGTATATTTATTTAAATCAACTGATTTTAGTATTTCTAATTCACTTCCTTCAGTATCTAATGATAAATATTCAATAAATTTTGGAGCATTTGCTTGGTCTAATAAATCGTTTAAAGTTATGGTATTTACCTTAATTATTTCTTTTTTATCATGTGATACACTTCTGTCATAAACAATATTATCAATTGTAATATTTTCATCCATTGTGTTAATTAAACCAGAACATAACGTACAATTTTTAATTACAAAATCTAATGATTTATTTGATTCACTATAAATAGCCCTATTGCTACATAATGATTTTCTATTTTTAATCAATTTATTGAATTCATCTGTAATAGGTTCAACACAAATTCCTTTCCATTCATATTCTTTTTCCAACAAATATGTATTGCTTAATGATACACCATCCGAAGCACCTATTTCAATAAAATAACCATTACGTAGATTATTATAAAATGAAAGTACATTAATATCTTGATTTAACTGGGAATTGGATTTTAACATATACATTAATTATAATATATAAAATTTGGATATTTATTAAAATTATAATGAATGTTATTGAAATCAAATAAACGACCTGTATTAAATGGGTATAATAAGGTTTTTGGTTTTATCATTAATGAGGATACAATAGAAAAAGTTGAAAATTTTTGAGACATAAATATAATATTTGAATTACATAAACAATACATATCATAATATGTTTGTTTAATTTGACAATCTTCGTTATATATAAATATATTAGTCTTAATGCCGTTTATATCTTTATATTTTTGATAGTACATTTCTTTAACATATTTATCATCAGAAATAATACATATCATTTTTTTTTCTACAATATTAGAATCAATAAATTTTTTAGTTTTTTCATTTAAAAATACTAATTCATTGTCATTAACACCATGAGCATATACATTATCTGAAATTTTATCTGTTCTTCGTAAATGAATGGTTATAATTTGATTGTTAATAAATGTATTTTTAATTAAATCAGGTATATTAATAAAATATAGTTTTTTAAAAGATTCATAATATATATTTTCTAATTCATTTTGTTTATTTATATCATTTTTCAAATACTTTTCATTAAATGAAAAAATACTTGCAGCACCTAATGTATCATTAAAAATAATATTTTGTCTATTATTTAATTCTTTAAGATTATCTACATTTTTATTAAAAAAATGAATATTTGAAGGAAATTTAATATAATACAATAAATATTCTAACTTCAAACAAAGTCTTGTTTCATCGAAGCTGCTATTATATTCCCAATGAACATAAAAATCTGAACATTTTAATAAAATGGAATATGAATATAGTAGTATAATATCTAAGAGTCTATCACCTAAACCACTATCAGGTGGATTAATATATATAAAATTGATCATATATATTTAAATATTTTAAATGTAGTTAATACAAACGAATAATTAGATAATTGGAATTTCATTATTAAAACGTATTTAATAATTAAATATAATAATATAATAATTAAATATGAAAGTTATAATAACAACAAGTGGATTAGGATCGAGGTTGGGTGATTTAACCAAATATACTAATAAATCTTTAATTAAAGTAGGAGATAAATTTATAATCGATTATATTTTTGATTTTTATAAAACTGTAAATGTAAATGTAGATATAGAATTTATCATAACGCTAGGATATAAGGGCGATATAGTAAAACAATATATAAATATGTTGTATAATCATTTAAAAATAAGTTATATTGAAATAGACAATTATGATGGAGATGGCAGCAGTTTAGGTTATTCTTTATTACAAGTTCATAAAAATGTAGGGATTAATGAACCATTTATATTTCATTGTAATGATACAATTATAATGGACGAAATAAATTTTAATAATTTTAAAACGAATATATTAATCGGTTATAAATATGGAGATTCTAATAACTATTCATCTTTAAATGTTGATATTAATAATGTAAAAAAAGTGAATGAAAAAGGCGAACTAAACTATGATTATTTATATGTCGGATGGTCGTATATAAAAGACCATCGTGAATTTTGGGAAGCATTAGAAAAACTTTATATAGAAAATAGCTATAAGAATACATTGAGTGATATTCATTGTTATATGAAAATGTTACAAGCAGGTATTTGTTTTCAAGCATTAGAAGTGACAAATTATTTTGATATTGGAACAACAAAAATGTTTTTAAATGCCAATAATAATAAACTTTTTAAAAAAAAATTTAATGTATTACCGAAATTAGAAGAGTCAATATCGTTCCATAATAATAAGGTTATTAAATATTTTCATAATGAGAAAAAAATAAATACACTAATGAATAGAATAAAATACTTTAAACCAGATATAATTCCAAAAATGTATTCAAAAACAAATAATTTTTATATGATGGAACTTATTAATTCTCCACCCCTATCAGAAATTTATGAACATGGTTTAATATTAAAGCTGTTAGAATGGGCACAAAATAATTTATGGATGGAAACCAAATGTGATAATTTTTTTTATATATGTAAAAAATTTTATTATGATAAAACCTTGGATAGAATTAACTCCTTTATACAAAAACCAGAACACACGGACTATGAAATAATTAACAATTTAAAAGTAGGAAATATAAGAGAGTTAATAGACAAGATTGTGTTTAAAAAATTATGCAATAGTAAGCCGTCTGGATTTCATGGTGATTTTATATTAGATAATATTTTATACAAAGATGACAAATTTTATTTAATAGATTGGCGCGAAGATTTTGGAGGAAATGAAGAAAGTGGTGATATGTATTATGATTTGGCAAAATTACAACATAATATATATTTTAATCATAAAAATATTGAGAACAAATTATATTTCATAAATTATATCAATAATAATAGTTGTAGGTTAGATTTAAAATGTAATTATTTTTTAATAAAACAACTGGAAGAATTTAATACATTTATAAAAAAAAATAATTATGATATACAAAAAATTAATATATTAACTTCTTTAATTTGGATTAATATGGCGCCCTTACACGAATATCCATTGTCAAATTTTTTATTTAATTTTGGGAAATATAACTTATATTTAGCTTTATATTAAAAAAATCATATAAAAAAATGTGGATGTGTTTATTTATTAAAAATGTGCGACATTATACCAAAAACAATTTTCTGCGATATAGACGGAACGCTATGGAAACATAATGGAGGTGTATTTAAACAAAATAAAAATGACAATGTTTTATTACCAAATACCGAAGATGCAATAGATAGTTGGGACAAAAAAGGATATAAGATAATTTTAACTACGGGGCGAAAAGAAAGTTTACGCGATATAACTGAATCTGAATTGAAACGTAACGGAATTGTATATGATCAGTTAATTATGGGGTTGGGTGGTGGAGACAGAATAATTATAAATGATAAGAAACCAAACGGAGAACGAAATACTTGTTATGCTGTTAATTTAGTTCGAAACCAAGGAATAAATATGTATAATTATGATAATAAGTATATAACTATTAGCGATGACCAGCCTCAAAGTGTTGAAAAACCATGGGGAAGGGAAGAATTAATAGAGTATAATGATAAATATGTAGTAAAAAAATTATTTATGAAAAAAGGCGAATGCTGTAGTATGCAGTATCATGAAATAAAAAGAGAAACCATTTATGTTTTGAGTGGAAATCTTAGATTATATATTGGCAAAACATTAGAAACTCTTGAAATAAAAGAAATGAAAGCAGGTGATACAATTAATATTGCGCCTTATACAATTCATCGTATGGAAGGTATTGAAGATTCATTTTATTTAGAAAGTTCTTCAAATGAACTATGGGATGTAGTAAGATTACAAGATAAATATAATAGAGAAAATGAAGAAGAAAAAGATTATATGTAATAAAGTATAATAATAAAATAATTTTAAAAATTATAAATAATGAAGATAATTTATAATTTAGAAAATCGTGGAACAAATATTATAGGTCATTTCTTTTTTTTAATGATTGCTGGTATGGTTGACATTGAACAAAAAACGATTATTAATATTGGTCCAGATAGTGATACCCGACGATGTGATAAATCGTTTTTTATAAATTGGAATATAGATATAAATAATGTTAATCAATACAAATTAGAATATCCGTTATTAATTAATTATACTGGTGAACAATTTCAATATCATAAAGAATTATTTGACATTATAAAAGATAAATTTACATTAATAAGTGATGATATTAATAATTATAAAACACCCGAGTATAGAATTATAAATAACTACGGAGCACATACAGACATACCAGACAAATATATACATTATGTTAGAAAATTAATACTTGAACGGGTTAATAAACCATACCAGCATACAAACAAATTTTATATATCAAGAAATAAAGCGATGAGCTGTGAAAATTCGCCAAGTCAACAATATGGCAGACTGCGAAGAACTGTAATTAATGAAGAAGAATTATTAAAAGTGATAGAACCAATGGGTTATAAAAGAGTATATATGGAAGATTTACTTATGAAAGAAAAAATCGAATTATTTAATTCGGCAGATACAATAATCGGTCCCTTTGGAGGCGGCTTTACTTGTTCATTATTTGCAAATAAACAAACAAAAATTATTGAATTATTACCGTATAATCCTAGTCAGTATTGTGACCAATTTAAACATATTTGCAATGTGTTAAATATAAACTTTACAAGATTTAGTAATGTTTCAAAAGATAATGATGATAATATGATAGTTAATATTAATGAATTAATAAAATTATTATAATTAGTAAAATATTATAAATTATAATATTTTACTAATTATAATTACATGTCTAACAATAAAAAAACCATATTGTGTCAAAGCAAAATATGTTTCGGTCCAATGAGTAAAAATATAGTAGATAGTATAATTAAATTATCAAATGATAGTAAAATGCCATTTACATTTATTCCATCACGAAGACAAATAGAATACAATGGCGGATATGTAAATAATTGGACTACGCAAGAATTTGCCAAATATGTTTATACCAATAGCAAGTATATTGCGATTCAACGAGACCATGGCGGTCCTGGACAAGGATTATATGATGATGATGGATTTAAATCATTGTATTATGATTGTATATATTTTGATTCAATACACATTGACCCTTGGAAAAAATACCAAAATATAGATCAAGCGATTGAGTCTACAATAGAATTAATAAAATTTTGTTATAAAGTTAATAATAATATTTATTTTGAAATTGGAACTGAAGAAGCCATCAGAAAAATAGAAATAAATGATTTGACTTATTTTTTAAAAAATGTTAAACAAAAATTAGATATAAATATTTTTAATAGAATTATTTTTTGTGTATTACAATCAGGTACTGCACTTGGGAATGGCGTTAATACTGGATTATATGATTCTACAAAATTATGTGAAATGATTCATATAATAAAAGAGTTTGGTTTACTTACGAAAGAACATAATGGCGATTTTATGCAGGATGACATTAAAATAGATAGATTTAATAAAGGGTTACATTCATTAAATATTGCACCCGAATTAGGAACATTGGAGACAAAAGTTATAATGAACAATTTAATGAACAATAAATATTTTGAGAGTGTGTATTTAATATGCTTAAAATCAAATAAATGGGTAAAATGGGTTGACCGTGATTTTATTCCTGAAAATAATAAACAACTAATAATAGATGTATGTTGTCATTATGTATTTTCAAATGAAGAATTTAAACAAATAAAATATACAATAAAAAATATAGACTTATTAATTCAAGATAGTATTATTTTATTTATAAAAAATATATTAAAAAGTTTATAAGATATATTTAAATAGTAAATGAATTGTATTATTTTAACTCATACACATTCAGATTATTCATATTTATGGCCGATTATTAATGATTTTTCCAAAAATAATAATATAAAAAAAGTGCTAGCATACAATAAAATACCAGCCAATACTAATTTACCAGAATGTTTTAATAAATATATTCAATATGATGACAACGTTCTATTTACTACAAGACTTATTCCAATATTAGAACAATTAGAAGAAGAGTTTGTATTTTTAATTTATGATGTTGATATTATAATAAATATAAATGAAACTGCGCTAGAAAATTATATAAGTATAATGAAAGAAAATCATATTGATAGGGTAAATATTGCGGTGTTTGATGGCACTGAAACATTACATAAAAACGAATTTTCATTATGTAATTTAAATAAACCCCTGAAACAAAAGTCTAATCATTTTACTCCAACAGACTGCAATTCAACTATTTGGAATAAAAGATCATTTTTAAATTTTTTAAATATTTTTCCGAATGAAAAGTATAATTCATTTGACTTAAACCAAGATATTATAAATTATTGTAAATCAAAAATTAAATGCTACGGTATTCAATATACACCAAATTTAAAAATTTTATATAACCGAGGATTAACGTATTGTAATTATTTATCATTTTTACATATAACTACCGGCGGAAAGTTTTTATACCCCCTTACATGTTATGCAGATTATGAAGAGATTTTAAAACAAATTATTAATGATTATAAATTAGATATAAAAAAAATAGGTATACAACAAGCACACGGCGGTTGTTTTAATTGTATGAAATTAAAATTATAATATCAGTTCAATTGTCTCGGTGTGTTTATAATAATTTTCTATATTTCTCAGCATCCCAATTATTCAAAAAACAAATCTCTTCGCAAGACAAATACGATTTATCGCCACTACTGTCTAAAATCATTAAATTGGCTTTTAATACATCTTCTATTTCTTTACATTTATTTAATGAGTTGCTTGTTATATAAATGTGTTTTTTCACAATAATAATTTTTGGAGGTTCTTCGTATTTTGTTTTATAAGCAATCAAATCGGTGTAAATATTTAAAACATCCGCCGCGTGAAGTATACTTACCCCACAATAAATTAGGGCATCGGGAAAGGTAATATTTTCTAAAAATAAATTCGGTTTATTCATTAAATATTCGTTAATTATTCTCTCTTCGCATAAATAAGAGAGATTATCTACATTGAATATCGTATTAATCCATTGGCTTATAATGTTGGTATTTTTATATTTATCATATTTTAAATCCATCAACGACAATTCAAATTTAATTATAACCTCATTCAATAATGTGTATATTTCATCAATATGATCGCTAGTAATTATCACCCCATGGTTTATTAAAAAAATGACATTTTCATTATTATAAGTTCGGTTAATTTCATTACAAACTTTTATACCCGGTGTTAAATAATCAATAATTAAAGCGGTAGGGTATATTTCTCGGCAAGTTTCTCTTGCGTTTTTTCCAATCAAAATTCGGTTTAATTGAATTGGATGTAAATGTATCGTATATTTTTTCAAAATGGCATGCATAAAGGTCTCAATGGAACCTCGTTTTGCTCCCAATACATTATAATTTATTACATCCATGACATTTTCACCATTAATATCATTTTTTAATCGTTCATTATCAATTACCACATATCCTTTGTTTAAATCAACTGCCGATAAATTATAGCCTGATGCTTTTATAAAGATCCAATCATCTATTTTTACGGAAGAATTACCACCACCTGCCTGTACCAAATCAAATCTCTCCCCGCAATATTTTGAAAGCCTTTTAAATTTAATCAATTCACTATTAATTTCTTTAAACTTTGCTACCATCACGTTAAAATTATTAAATTCTCTATATATACGACTAGCATTCACATTCACAATCACATTCGTTCTATTAAACCAATAACATAATATCTCCATATTTAAAGCACCTTGAATATCTTTTTCGTAATTATCACCGATCATAATTACTTCAGTGGCGGTTAAATTCATTTTTCGCAAAATGGTTTGAAACATCTGTACGCTAGGTTTCTCAATGCCGACTTCTTCGCTTGTGACAAGCACATCAACGTAATCTAATAAACCCAATCGGGACAATTTATTGATTTGATATTCAGTTTCATAATCTGTTAATATGCCTATTTTTTTCCCCAGACTTTTATTCCATACAATAAAATCTTTGGCTCCTTCAAAACATGAAACCAAATCCATCTGTTGGTAAAACGCTTTCCAATAAAGAGTATTTACCTCGGTTAAAAGCGAATAAGGCATTTTCAAATATTCTATCAAATGTTTAAAATAGATACCTTTATTATGCGAAGAAGCTGTACTCCTCAATTCATTTTTAAGATTAGCTGCGATTGTATGGTAAAGAGAGAAAAGAGTGGGTTCATCTTTGTCTTTATCCTTCCGACAATGACTACTAATAAAACATATCGCATCTTTTAAAGCAGTACGATGACATAAATCATAATCATATAAGGTATTGTCCAAATCAAAAATTATTCCATTATAAAACATATATAGTTTATATGAGCTTATATGTTTTATATTTTTATATATTTTACATTAAATTTAATACAAGTATTTTAATTACATTTGCATAATCACAAATATCTTCAAAATATAAATATATATATTGACCATCGTGATTTAACATTTTTTTTTGAATCGTAATGTTTTTTTCATTTAATTTAAAGATAATATTGTGTAAGTTATAATTGGCTCTAATTCCAATCATAAAATAAACATTTAATTCTCTATCAATGACAAAATCAGAAATATCAAAGATCCTATCTGTATATAAATTTATAATAATATCAGCGTTATTTTTTTGTGGATAAATATAGTGTTTAAAATCTTCATCGCGCGACTTAATTTGGTCAATAATATGTTCTATCGAATAACCACGTTTTTGTACATCTCTTTTAATTTTCCAAGGAATTCGTAAATTATCGTCTGTATCAATATAAATTTTTATATTGATAATGGTTTCAGTTAAATATAAACTATGTAAACCACAAACAATAATATTTTCGGCGCTTTCAATTAATTTTTTATCGGTGAATTTACCAGATGAATGGTCGTAATCAATTTGAAAAACAGAATTACCAATTTTTAAATCAAAAACGTCTTGCTGCATTTTGGTTAAATAATTTGCATCAGGATTTAAATGGGTATATTTTCTCCAGTTTTCATCACCTCTTTCCCATTTATGATATCGGTCGCACTCTAATACAAAAGTATTATTGAATAATTCTTTCAAAATATTAGATACGGTACTTTTACCAGAGCCAGAATCACCTGTAATAGCAATTGTATTGCATAATGATAATATTACCATAAATTTTATATCTATTAATTCATATTTGATATTCATATTCAATAAATAATGATATAATAAAGTTTCGTTGACGGTGCCATGTATTTTAATTAAATTGTCAAGATGTGTATAAAAATTAAAATAATCGTTCATTATATTCTGAGATCCATATGCTATAATATCGCAAATATATTTATCATCGTATTTTGTTAGTTTTTTCTTATCTATTTTGCTATCACTTGGTATATATATTATATCATTTTTAATATTAATTATATTTAATTTTTCAATTAATAATACATCTGGGCGAATTTTTATTACAACATCATAATTGATATTTTCTATTTTACATATATTATTTTTATGTTTATTTAACAAGTAAAATTTATAGTTTTGATTTAATAAATTATTTATTTGTTTATTACAATTGAAATTTACATCTGGATTAGATATTATACATTTAGGATTTAATTCTTTTAATACTTCATCAATTGTTACAATATTATTATCATATTTCGTATCATTTTCTATCTTTGAATAATGAATATAAATATCATACTTATTGTTTTCATCTGTCATAATATTTTTTTTTATATATTCTTTCGTTTGAGTAAATCCTCTTAAATAACCAGATATCATGATTGCAATATTCATGGTTGTATTATTAATATTTTTAACTATTTAAACATACATTAACCTTACTTAATATAAAATGACCAGCTATGATGATTTTTATACAAATTTAATTAATATATATAAATCAGGTGGCAAAAATGGCACAGAAGGCGGTTGGGCTCAATTTTATTATGGCATTGTTTCAAAAGTAATTAATGAAAACAATTTTAAAAAATGCGCCGAAGTCGGTATTGGTTATGGATTTCATGCTAAACAAATTCTCAGTTCTACTAATGTAGAAATGCTACATTTAATTGACCCGATGTGTTTTTACCCGAATGATGCATTTGCTGATGATGTTCTTCAATACGGCGGTTTTGAAAAATTGGTTAAAAATATTAATCTTCATTTAAGTGACCATGAAAATAGATATAAATGGCATAGACAACCAAGTTTATCAATTACCAATAACGAAGTATTAGATGAGTCATTAGATTTGGTATTTATTGACGGCGACCATAGTTATAATGCTGTTTCCCGCGATTTACCATTTTGGTGGGGAAAAATTAGAAAGGGAGGGTGGTTATTAGGCGATGACTATAATAGCTGTCATCCTGGAACTACGCAAGCCGTTGACGAATTTGCCAAAAATATGAATTTGGAATTAAAATTTTTATATAAACCAAATAATACATATCCGATTTATTATTTTATTAAACAATAGGTTTACTTACGTATAATTATAATTAAAATTATATTAATTAAAATTATATTAATAACTTAAATGGCAAATATTTTTTTTCAAATTGGCACAAATAATGGAAATGATAATTTTAAAACTTTGGTTTTACAACACAAACCAGATATGGTTATTTTAGTAGAGCCTAATATAAACTTACTTGATGAAATAAAGAATAATTACAGTAATATTGAAAATGTATATATTTACAATAATGCTATTCACTATAATAATAATGAAATCGTAGAATTATTTATACCAGCCAAAAATGGAATTATGGGAACTATTGCCGATAATAATATTACATATAGTGATTCACATTTTTCATTAATACCTATGAATGATTGGGGTACAAAAGATGATATGGTAAAAATTGCGGCAAAAAGTATAACATTTGATGAAATATGCAGAATTCACAATATTACATGCATAGAATATTTACAAATAGATACAGAGGGGTTTGATAGCGAAATAATAAAAATGATCGATTTCACAAAATATACAATTAAAAAACTAAGATTTGAGAAATGGGAAATTAACACCGCACAATTTACAACTTATAATAAAGACTTAGCGAATGAATTGGGTATAAATGGAATGATAAATGCTATAAATAAACTTAAACAACATAATTATAAAATAACTGATATACGCGATGAAGACGGTAATGATATTATTGCCACACTAATACAATAAACGCTAATACAATAAACGGTAAATAATAAGTATTTAAATATATGAAAACTATATTTTAATATATGCTTCAAAATAATTTATTTTATTGTCGCAATAAAGATACGTACCCCCCTTTCAAAGAAGGGCTTTATATGGAAGAGTTTTTTTTACAAAAAATAACAACATATACCTTACAACATCCCCTAACAACACCATTAAAACGAAAATATATCCCAGCCCTCTGGACTAATTTTCAAATTGAACATTGGTTTGAAGGAAAAAGGAGTGAAATGCAAAAAGCACTTGATGAATGGACAAAATCCAATCCATCGCCTGCTGGATATTTTACAGTTGCACAATATGATGATGGACCTAAATTAAATTTACCACTAAACACCGTTGTATATGGAGCCTGCTCAGGCGACATCCCTCTCCCGCTTATTTATGAAGATATACAAAATAAACTTGACCGTTTTCAGCATAACTCTTTTTACAATAAAAGTATATTATGTTCTTTTGTAGGTAATATAACAAGTAATCATATAACGCCAGATGTTCGGAAAACAATGTTTGAACTGTTTCAACATAATAACAAATTTATGATGATCAATGCGGGTGGCTGGACGCCAAATGTAAATAAAAATAATCAGGATACCTTTATTAATGTAACACTAAAATCTAAGTTTGCTTTTGCCCCGCGAGGTTATGGACGTTCAAGTTTTCGTTTTTTTGAATGTTTTAAATTAGGTACGATCCCGATTTATGTATGGAATGACGTTGAATGGTTGCCTTTTAAAAATCAGATTGATTATAGAAAATGTTGTATTTCACTTCATGTTTCACAGCTAGGGTCATTAGAACAAATACTCAATTCTATTACGGAAACGCAATATACACAAATGTTGGATTATTATCAAACAATAAAACATTTTTTTACGTTAGACGGTATGAGTAATGAAATTATTCGTTTAAACTCATAATCACTACTTCCCCGTTGATCCAAAGCCACCCTCTCCTCTTAAAGTCGGTTCACCCAAATCCTCTACCAATTCCACCCGCATTGGATACGTCAAGTTCGGCGGGCAAATTTGGACAAGCCGCTGCAATTTCTCTACTTGGAAAACCTCTCCCCGCCAATTATCAAAGACGGCGATATAATTTCCTCGATAACCGGCATCAATAATCCCGACCGAGTTCGCCAAGCGCAAGGGTGTCTTGGTGCCGGTGCTCGAGCGCGGATACATATAATAGCCGACACTTGTGCCCTTCGCCGAACCTTCTGAAAAAAACTCCATCGCCCCTTTTACTCCTT
>Ga0114966_10001537_pt1 | contig 21221 bp, 12 predicted proteins | sample M_130207_XF_Meta_FD_87029 | JGI IMG/M metagenome (GOLD analysis project Ga0114966, IMG submission 87029) | Freshwater microbial communities from Lake Montjoie, Canada to study carbon cycling - M_130207_XF_MetaG | ecosystem: Environmental > Aquatic > Freshwater > Lake | place: Lake Montjoie... | reverse complement strand
CCAACCCCACGTAAACCGGTACGATCCCCATCGCTGTTGCTCCTGAAACGGTGTTATGAAATTCGAACGTCAATAACATCTTCTCGAGCAACAGTTTTTTCATCCCCATCTGCTTCGGAGTCCCCGGAGAAGCAGTGCCAACGAGCAGTCCTATTCAAGGTGACAGCCACGTCGCGAAGCACACTGCTTCGCCGAAGACTCCGAAGCAGTGGCACTTCTCGCCTAACTTAAGAATCGAGCAAGGCCACCCCGCCCGCGCCGCGAAGAACACTGCTTCTCCGAAGACTCAGAAGCAGTGCCACTCGACACCTGACTTATGAGTCGAGCAAGGCCACCCCGCCCACCAACAAACCAACACCCAAACTACTCGCCGAGGTGTGAACGATTACGAGCAAGGCCACCCCGCCCACCCCGCCACTCAGCCACTCAGCCCTCCGCACTCTAAGTTACATCTTCAAGCAAGGCCACCTCGCATCTAAGTTTGCCAAGGCAAGTCGATTCCCTTGAAGTTGACGATTTCTGGGTCATGCAACCTCATGTACGCCTCGTCAAACGGCCAAGGAAAATCGAAGTTGTCTTTGTCGTTCTCAATTTCTTCCTCAAGTGCGAATCTCGCAAATCTCATGAATGTGGACGCAACAATATAGGCAGGCTTGTCGCCGCCTTGAATACTGTCCACAAACACGATAGGAAACCCTTTTCCATACTCTTGTCCAGTTACGATCACATAATAGTTTCCACACCCGTCACTTGATACTGGAACCCATCGCAGAGTTCTCCACTCCGGATGTAGTTCATAGTCGTACTCGATGTCTAATTCGTGGTCGTGCGGCTTGATTCCGGCGAACGCTCCGGGGCCAACGCGCGCGCCGTTGGTTAGACTGAGCCATAACTTGAAATCGTCCGGCAATCGTATGCTAGTACGATTCTCGAAATCTAGAATCACCTCTGTTGTTGCGCCGCAAGGAATTTCGTACCCATCTGGTCGCTCTATGCGATGCAACAGTTCGGAAACAATCTCGTAATCAGATGGCATGTAATGTCCCTATGTTATTTACGGAGCTGTTTATGGTAGAAAATTAAAGTCTCTGCCGAATTGTTTATCTAATTCAATTGCTTTTGCCATAACTTCAGCGGCAGTAGGGGCTCGGCCTAACGCTCGCTTCCATGCTGCCCACGCATTCCCTATGGCTGTATGTGCCGCCTTCTTCATTCCAATGAGATTTGCTGCCCTGTTGGGATCAGCTTTCGGAAATAAATGAGCCCATTCGAGCGGAATTCTATGATGCACGTCCAGGAGGCTTGCACTTGCTTTGGCACCAGTTCTAGCTTTCCAGATTGCACGCGCTTTTCGCTGAAATCCGCGAGTAAGTGCGTCCGACAGTTTTGCGCTTATGATACCGCCGGCGACTTGGTTTCCAAGTTCATTGGTCAGGGATGCGGCCCCACGGCCTGCTTCGGCGAATGATGCCCCGGAATGGGTGCCAAGACTTCCAGATCGCAACGGACCATTTGGGATGCCATGCGCATCGACATCCGGGCGAATTGGGACATCGGGGGTGTAAGGCACATATCCACCCAGCGCATTAGGAAGCCTTCGAAAAAATGGTAATGACCACGGGTTTAGCCTGTCCCAGCCGCTGTCATTGTACCATTCAGTCGGAGCAGACGGATTTGATGCTGCGGAACCACCGGAACTTCCTGGCGCGGGACTTCCATTCGCAGTCGTCCCGTTTACGGGAGCTGTCGATGCCCCTGTTGCTGCTTGATAGATCTCCAACGCTTGTTCTGCCAGAACGTTTAGTTCGGAGAGCGTATTTTCAAACCCTTGTTCCGCTGTTGCGATAGCCGCCTCGTAAGTTGTCCACGCCGCGGCTTCATCAACGATCCACGCCGTTTTTGCTGCTGCAATAGTGGAATCGAAGCTCGTTTTCGCTGCTGCGATCGCGCTCGCCCAGACCGCCTGTGCGGAATCGACAACCGCATTGAGTGCCGATTGGGCGGATGATTTGATCGCAGCCAGTGTTGCTGCTGCTGCCGCAGCGTCCGATTCTAAGGCAGACCAAGCCGCCGCTTCAGCGGCTTGCCACGCAACGAAAGCTGGTCCAACGGAAGCCTCAAAAGTCAGTTGAGCAGCAGCTTCGGTTGCCTCCCAAGCGGAAACGGCGGCGTTTCGCGTAGCGGTGTAAGTTGCTCTGGCTGCCGCCTCCGCTGAAGTCCAAGCCGCTTCGGCTGCGGACGCGGCCAACTCGTAGGCCGCCCTCGCGGGAGTCGCGACACTCTCCCATGCAGTCAGTGCTGCGGAAGCGGCAGTATCGTAAGCCGTGGAAGCGGTCGCTTCAGATGCAGTCCACGTCGCGTGTGCCGCGTTTTCTGCGGTGTCGTATGTTGCTGAAGCCGCTGCCTCAGCGGAGTTCCAGTCGGCAACAGCAACAGCGGCTGCCGAGTCATAGACGGCTGAAGCTGCTGCATCCGCTGTATTCCACACTGCTGAAGCAGCATTTGTTGCGGTCGTGTATGCCGTCCATGCGATTGCCTCTGCTGACTTCCAAGCCGCCGATGCCGCAGAAGCGGAAGGCGTGTATGCTGCCGAAGCAACTGCTTCAGCACTCGTCCAATCAGCCGCTGCCGCATCTGCAGATGTTTGGAAGGCAGCAGACGCGACGTTCTCGTCAGCCCACCAAGCGGCTGCGGCAGCATCAGCGTCGGCTTCATAATCTGACCAAGCCGACGCTTCTGCTGTGACGAATACCGCATGAGCAGGCAATTCGACACCTTCAAAGGTGGCCCATGCTGCGTCCTCGGCGACGTGCCACGCTGCTTCGGCTGCATCGAGAGCGGCCATGAGCGCCATCATCGCAGCCGCATCCATCGCGCCCGCTGATGCCGAGGAGTAAGCTGCCCAAGCGGCATTCACGTCGCTGTAGTAAGTGTCTGTAGCGGTATCAACGCTGTCGATATAGGAGTTATACGCAGGGTCGATGACTGCGTTGTAAGCGGAGATAGCAGCATCAACGGCACCGTCATACGCGTCCTCGGCCGTGTCCATAGCAGAGTCGTAAGTTGCGTTTGTGGCGTCCATGGCGCTCGCATACGCATCACTGGCGGCGTCCATTGCCGTGTCATAGGCATCGTCAGCGGCATCCATCGCACTGTCGTATGCCGCATCCGCAGCATCCATCGCGGTATCGTAGGCGGCGTCTGCCGCGTCGAGCGCTGAGTTGTAAGCATCTTTTGCGACAGACAATGCACTATCGTAAGCAGCATTGGCAGGAGCCATTGTTGAATCGTAAGCGTCCTGAGCAGCGGCGATAGCGCTCTCGTAGGCGTCATTCGCGGCAGTCATTGCCGCTTGATAGGCTGCATTCACCGGAGCCATCGTTGCGTCGTATGCGCTGTCCGCCGAATCCACTGCCGCATCGTAAGCTGAATTCGCAGCATCCATCGCTGCGTCGTAGGCGGCATTAGCAGGGTCCATTACCGAGTCATAGAGAGACTCGGCCGCATCCATCGCAGAGTTGTAGGCATCTGTCGCAGCATTCACTGCTGCTGTATAGGCGTCACCCGCCGGTCCCATCACGGCATTGTAAGCTGCTGTGGCCGCATCCATTGTCGAGTCGTATGCAGCTTGTGCGGCATCAACTACGCCTTCGTAAACGCTGTCTGCTGCGGCAACCGTACTGTCGTACGCCGCTTGAGAGGCATCGACAGTCGAATTGTAGGCGTCGGTCGCAACATCAACTGTGTTCGAGTAGTTGGCAACTGCTGGCGCGACCGTTTGGTCGTAGGCTCCGTTAGCAGAATCCACGTTCGAACCGTAACCAGCGCCTGCCGCATCGACGGCCGCTTGAAATGCGGCATCGACCGTGACCATCGAATTCGTATACGCAGTGGAGGCTGAATCAATCGAACTCTGTCCGAAAGCTCGCGCTGTATCAACCTGGTTCCGAAGGTCCGTGATTGTCTGTAGATAGCTCGCCTCAGCAGGAGTTAATGGCGATTGGGTGCTACCAGCATTGGAATTTGATGAGCTACCGGAACTGGAACCACCAACATTCATACCACCGCTGGTTGAGGTGGTTGTTCCGCTGCTGTTGCTCGATCCATTTCCGGTGAGTGACGGAGCCGTGCTGGGAAATGTGAGTGTGACGGTCGCCATCGACGAATCACCATCAGCATCATGCACGATGTATGTGAAAAGCTCGGTCCCTTCGTAGTTTGCTTCTGGCGTATAAATGAGTGTTGGGGTACTTGATCCACCATAGCCAGAGGGATCAGCGGGTTGGATCGCCACCGAGCCATGCATTACAGAACCGACTGCGGAGAAGCTCAGATTCCCCATCGCGCTCAGGTCGTTGGATAGCACGTCCAACACGACGGGGCTTGGTGTTTCTGTGGGCTGCACGACGAACGAGTCGTCTACCGCTGACACCGCACTCATCACGCGGCGCGGTTCGAGGACTTCGATCACGGCGGGCACTGTCGAGCCGAGGGTGTCGCGGCGCCGGCGCGGCCGCGTGTCGGCACTCAGCCTCCCCCCCCCCGGTTTCCCAGCTTCCGCAACCCAGACGACAACTGACCAAGCCAATTGGACAAGAGCATGATCGAGATTCCTCAGAAGGGGGCGAGGGAAGCAGCAGACTGATGCACGGCAACACACCGAGAGTGGGTGCCGCCAAATCGAGTGAGCAACAGAAACGAACATCGATCAACAAGAAGAATCAGAAGCCGTTCCAGATTCACACAGCCTCAAGCTTCACCAGAACAGCAAAGCGGGCGAGACGCTACCGACAACACAAACAGAATTGCAAGCGACCAAGTTGAGATTTTTTATGCGAAGGCCGCGTGATCCGGTCCGACGCCACGCGCGGCTGTTGCGCGATCGGCGATCCGTCGTCCATCGAGCCGCTCATCATGGCTCTCGATCTGGAGAGCGGCTTGCCGCGTGCGTCAATCGTCTGGGTGCTGAAAAGACCTCGAATCGTCGGCCTTCGCGCCGCTCGTCGATCCGCGTCACCAAGAGGAACTCTTTGAAACACGTCACGTTCTCGAAGCGGTCGAGAAAATTGGCGGCGACGGTTCGCAAGCGTTTTACCGTACACTGGCCGCTGAATCGGACGACGAGCTACGCATGGAGGCCGCAATTCAATTGGACGAGGCAGGGCCGGAGGATCGAAAACTCAACCTTCTGATGAAGAGAGGGTTGGGTGTTCGAATGTCAAAGTTGGCCGGTCATGTCACCTCCAATTGCGTCACCGCGCTCCCTGCCAATTTTGAATATCGGAGCGTTCTGTCGCAGTCACCTCAAGGCGAGTTTGGCTTTCGTGGTGGCCGGAGCGAATCGTTCAAACTGATGAAGTCCGACAGCAGGAAGATCACCGTGAAGAACGCCAGCAACAGTTCCATCATCGTGACCAACTTGGCGGGGATCGTTTGCGGCGTCGAGTCTCCATAGCCGAAGAACGAAAAGTTCAGGAAGCTGAAGTAGAGGCATTCAAACATCAACTCGGGTTGCGTGAATGCGGGATTGAACGTGCTGACGCTTTCGGGATTCGCCGTCATCAGACACCAGTAATCGAGACCGAACGACAGAATGATCTGCCCCATGTTCACGAGCATCAACGCCATGAACTTGTGATACGGGATGTCCTTCGCGGTCGCCTGCAAAATCTGTTGCAGGTTCTCGATGAAAAAGAAGCTGGTCTTCGCCGCGGCCACCGCCGCCACCAACCAGCACGCCGAATGCGGGCCAAGCCACCGCTGCCCGATCACCGCTTGCAGTCCTACGGCGATCAACAGGATCGCCGACACTTCGCCCCCTTGCCGCAATGCTCCGAAGAACAAGTCCCTGCGAGTCACTTCCACTTTGGACCTTTCTAGCAAGCGTTACACAACCTTCGAGGCAACCTCATTTCTTTCACACCAACTCGCGAATGACGGCCCCTTCGTCGAGGAGGTGTTGCGGGCGACCTTGGGGATCGACAAGGGCGGTGCGGTGAGGATCGATGCCGAGGTGGTGATAGATCGTGGCGAAGAGGTCTTTGTAGGAGACCGGTCGCGAAACAACGACACTGGCGGTGCGATCGGTCGCGCCGATGACTTGGCCTCCGCGCAGGCCGCCTCCCGCGAGAAGGGCAGGGCCAACTTGAGGCCAGTGATCGCGACCGCCGTTCTTGGGATTGATGCGCGGCGTGCGACCGAACTCGCCCCACGCGACGATCAGCGTGTCGTCGAGCTGGCCACGTTCTTCGAGGTCCGCGATGAGCGACGTCAGCCCGTGATCGACGATTGGCAGGACGTGACGCATCCGAGGAAAGTTGTCGCTGTGCGTGTCGAAGTCGCTGATCGATAGACTGACGCAGCGCACACCCGCGTCGAGCAGCCGCCTCGCGAGCAAAAACTTCTTCGTCGCGCCGGAATCTTCGGAGGTCGCGTTCGGTTGGCCACTCGTTGATCGCAACGTGTAGCGGTCCAACGTGCGTGGGTCTTCCTTCGTGAAGTCCAGCGCGTCGGACAATTCGCCCGACGTGAGGATACCGACCGCCTGCTGAGTGAACCGGTCCATCGCTCCCATCATCCCCGCCGAATCGACCTCGCGGCGAAACATGTCGAACTGGGCGAGGAGTCGCGTCCGGTCGGTCAGCCGGTCGAGACTGATCGTTCCGTCGAGCTTCAGGCTGACCGAATGATTCGCGCCGAGCCGCGCCAGCTCGTTCTTCATTCCCGGTTCGAGTTCTCTCGCAAACAGGTGCGAGATGTCGGGACGAAACGCCTGATACGCCGGGCCGAGAAACCCGGCCCGGGCACTGTTGCGGACCAACGCTCGCCCCTGCATCAGGTCCACGAATGCGGGGGCCGCGTCACCGGTCGAGCCTTGCAGCTTCGCGACCACCGAACCCAACGCCGGTCGCCCACCGAGCGATTGCAGGTTCTTGGCCTCGAACCCCGACTGACATTGAAAGGCATCGTGAGCCCCCGCCGAACCGACCAGCGACCGGACGAAGGCGACTCGATGCGCGAGGCTCGCCAGCTTGGGCAAGTGTTCGCAAACGAAGATGCCCGGCACGGAAGTCTCGATCGGCGAGAACTCACCGCGAATCTCAATCGGTGCGTCGGGCTTGAGGTCGATCGTGTCGAGCTGCGGCGGCCCGCCATCGAGATGCACGAAGATCACTCGCTTGCGGGAAGCCGTTCGTCCCGCTGCACTCTCCGCCCGCAACAATCCCGCGAGTGACGCGACCGCGCCGCAGAAGAGGCTCGACTGCAAGAAGCCACGTCGGCCCAAGCCGCTCTCAACATGATCGCCAGAATTCACGTTCGTCATGCCGCCCCTCTCGTCCCAACAGGATGGACCAATATGAGAGGAATCTAACGCGAAACTGGGGACGCGTCACTGGCGAATGAACCTCGTCCAGGGCCATCGCCTTTTTCAACGTAGGGTGCCGTCGAGTCTTCGAGACGCACCAAAACAAAGCGAGAAAGGTGCGTCTCGAAGACTCGACGACACCCTACAACTGGCCTCACTCCAACAAGGCGATGGCCCTGAACATCGTCCGACCAGCCTCATCGACTCACCTCAACGGGCGGGACCGGCTCGACACAACCCGAAGGCCGGTCGGAAAAAAATGATGTGTCACAGAATGATGAAAGCCAGGGCCAAGCCATGCTTGAGGCCGGGTGAGTGACTTTCCTTCGCCCCTCGTTCCCAAGGTGGAGCTTGGAAACGAGGATGATCACGGCCAGGTCTTCATCATTTTGTTTCACATCATTTTGCCAACTCATCTCTTCGGCGGAGCAGCTTCGCGGACCAAGGCTCCGTGTTCTTCGGACATGACCAGGACCGAGAACTTGGTCGCGACATCAAGGTCGTTGGTGTTGAGCGAGGCGTAGTCGAAGCGGCCTCGCAGGTCGGTGTAGCCGTCCTTATAGAACTTCACCTGGCCATCGTTCATCTGGGCGTAGACCTTCACGTAGGCTTTGGCGACCGGCTTGGTGGTCGTTTGATGAGTGACCTTAATCTGGCCGTAGTTCTCGATGACCTGTACGGCCAGCGAGTGCGAGTAGTACGCCTGCGTCTTGGTCTGCCCGGCGGCGACGATTTCGACGAGGACGTTCTTGTTTCGTAGTGCTTCGGGTAATGGAATGGTCTTGGTGCCACTCGGCAGAACCAGGGGACTTACGTCCCCCGCTCCGGGTGCTGACGCCGGGGCAAGCGCAACGCTCACCGACTGGTTCGGCTTGATCGAGCTGAACTGGCCCTTGAACTGCTGCACGAACGGATTCCGGCTGAACAGCAGTTCGACATCCATCTCGTAGAAGTTCACCGTGACCGAGGACAGGTTCTGATAGTTGAGATTGATCTGCTTGGCTTCGACCTTGAAGTCGAAGTTGGGCTCGGTGGCGGCGAGTTGTGCCTGCTGCTGGTTACGGTCTTCGCCATCGACGGCCTTGGCGTCCTTCCCTTCGGCTTCGTCGAGCTGGGCCGTGATGGAGGCGAACGTGTTCCGCCAACGATCGACCGGATGTTCGGCGTACTTGGCGGCGATGGCTCGGGCCTTGGCGTGTGCGTCGGTGAAGAAGTCGAGGTAGGCGGCGCAGTAGTCGTACTGCATCTTCGTCGCCAACTGCTCGACGTTGACTCGGGCGAAGGTGGCGAGGGCCTCTTCGATCCGATCTTGCAGCAGCAGGTAATAGGTGACGGTGAGCAGGTCTTCGCCGCTGAGTTGTCTCGAATAGCCGAGCTGCTTCAGCGTGCGATGGTACTGCTCGTGGAAGCGGTCATTGACGATCTGGCGTCGCTTGCCGAGCGAGTGCGCTCGGGCATTGACCAGCGGTTTGTATTCGAGATGCTCGACCTGCCGTCGCTCGACCAGATCGACCTTAAGCAGCGGGCTGTTCAGTCGGCCACCGCATTCGTTGACGATGGCGTCGGTGTGGAGCAGGAACTCGCGCGAGGCCGCCGCCACGTTGTGCAGCACGCCATACGACCAGAGCGTGTGTTGGTAGACGTGTCGCGCGGTGAGCCGCTTCAGGACGGCATCAAACATCTTGGCGTCACGCATTCTCCACGCGATGCGGTCGAGGTTCAGGCCGCTGACGTTGTGCTTGTCGAGGAACGCGAGGACATCGTTGTTCGAGCCTTGTTGAGAAACATAGTCCCACGATTCGGTGTCGATCTTCGTCGGCTTGTCGACCACGTTCAGAGCGACCGCCGCTGCCGAAGCGATCAGCGTTTCGTTCTTCGCAACGTGGACCGGAAAGTGATCGAACTGCCCCGCTGTCGGGAAATAGAAGTGGTATTCGACCGTCTGGGTGTGGTACGGCTCAAGCGAAACGTGGACGGTCTTCGTCGCTTGGCTGTTCAGAACCGGGATGGCTCCCTGCGGAATCTGCAACAGGACGTTCAGCTTCTGGCGGGCCGAGGTCGGATTCGTGATGACGACCTGACAACCGTAAACGGTGTGAATGAGGAACTCGTCATTGACGTACTTGTCGATCTGTTCGCCATTCTCCTGTCGCGTCCGGTCGCCGTGACGGAAGAAGTTCTGGCTGACAAGAACCTTCGTCGCACCATCGGCTGCGGGAGCGGCCTTGATCTCTTCGTGGAAGATCACGACGGGCGTGGCGGGTGAGAGCGTCATCTTCACGGCATCGAACTTCGTCTCGTGCTGGCCCGCTTCAAACGGCAGGTCGAGGATCGCGAGCGCGAACATCATTTCGGAGAAGTTGTCGGTCGCTTCGGCCAGATGTCGAGAAAGGAACGGTGTCGCCGCGTCATGGTTGGCGTAGTCCTTCCAGAATGCGTTGACCGTGACAAGACCGGCGTGCTGCTGGTCGATGGTGATGTGGTGATAGTTGTTCTCGGCCCACTCCATAGTTTTATCGAGTTTGCGGTAGAGCTGGCGAATGCCGAGTCCCGAACCTTCGGCGTTGTCGTCGAAGAAGACCTCGGCGCGATTTGGCCCGGACTTGTCGAATTCGGCCAGTTCGCGTGATTCGTCTCGCGTCGAGAGCGACCGTCGCAGGTTCGTTTTCCCATCCTTGGCCTCGGCGCTCAGCTTGGACTTTTCGGAGGCATCCGCCTTCTTGCGAGAGAGCTGTTCTTCCTCGACGAACTTCGCTCCCGCTTTTCTGTCGGCCTGACGATTCATCGCGCGACCGGCCATCTCCGGCTTCGCGGCAGCGACGCCACTGGAAGCGGCAGCGGCACTGTCGGCAGGCATGTTGCCCGCCTGTTCGCTCAGTCGTTCCGTGACCAGCATTCGATCTTGAAGTTGCAGTTCTTTGCCGAGTTGCAGTTTGAATCCGAACGCATCTCCCGTATCGAGCGATCCTCGCTTCACCGCCGTGTCGAACCGGTGGATGAAGTCGTCGATGTTCGGAGGCAACAGCGTGTAGAGGTCGCTCACATGGCGCGACGTGAGCGGGCGTTCGTCTTTCAACCGTTGAGACAGCAGGATTCTCTCGACGATGTTGAGCTGCGCGTGCTTCCACGGCAGGGCGTATTCCGTGAGATCGACTTGCAGCAGCCAGTGATCGAGGAACGTCTGGTCCTTCTTATTCACGAGGTATGGCTTGATGACGGCCGCGAAGAACTCGGGGTCTTTCTTGAACAGAAAGAAGCTCAGTTCGTGGCTGGCGTGCTTCGAGTAGAGCGTTCGCTTCTCTTCCGGCTTGAGCTTAGGCCAGTTGAGCAGGAACGCGAACTCGACCAACTTCGGGTCGTTGTTGAGCGTCAGGAAGAGGCCGTAGACGCGGGCGAGTTGATCGTAGGCTTCAAACTTCGACGTGGTGATGTCGTTCAGAACAAAGCCCTGCCCGACAGGGGCGATCGTGATTTGCTTCTGCTGTGTGAAGTGCCCTTTCGGATCGAGGCCCTCCAACAGGCGGAGGTCGAGGAACTCGGTCTTCTGCTCCGGCAAGGCGACACTGCGATAGGTCGTGTTCAGCGGATCAACGGCCACGACGTGCAACTGCTGATGGTCGCCGAGCGCCTTCCGATCGAACGTCACTAGGCCATCCTTGTCCGGCGCGAGGTTCACCAACACGGCGCTGGCATGAGCGAGAAAGTCGAGGTTGGCGAAATGATCGGCTCCGCCCATCATGCCTCCGCCACCAGCCTCACCACGCTTTGCGGCACTGGCGGGCGCGGGGGCACCGCCCCGGAACGCGTCTCCACCAGCAGCGACCTGCTCACCAGTCTCGGTCGAGCGGACAGCCCACGGGTTGAGCAAGAGCGATGGCCGTTCAAGCATGTTGCCGGGGAACTTGGTCGCGTACTTGCGGTCAATGATGTACCGGTACTCGTCGCCGATGTTGCGTCCCGTCAGATAGACCGATCCGGCTGCTGTCTGTTGGAAGACGTACGGCTCGGCGGTGCGGACTCGGCTCAGGTGCGCATAAGCCGCGTACTCGGGGACGTAGCGTGTGCCGAAGAGATGGACACGGGCGTACTTCGTCGAGTTGGTCAACTTGATCATCACTTTGTCATCGCCGACGCTGATGTCCGCGATTTGCAACGGAGCGAGCGCGGGCGTCTCCAACTGTCGCTGCTTCCCGGAGACGAAGCGACCGAGTTTGTCTCCCGCTGTGACGCGCAGCCGGATGCGATTGCCGGTTGTCTTGAGCAGCAGGTCGAAGTCGCCCGCAGGGAGCTTGTCGATGACGAGCATTCCGTTCTTGACGCTGAGGTGTTCGAAACGATCCGCGACGAAGATGTCGCCACGCAGTTCGAGGAGCGAGATGTCGCTTCGCGTCACCGTAGCAGCGGACGGCTCGCCTGCTGCCACTTTGTCTATCTCATTGGCAGGTTTTTCGTTCGGCCGGGCAAGCGAGACGCTTACCCTACGGAGGAAGGGCAACGTGATCGGCTCGCCCGCTCGACCATGCAGCGACTGCGAATAGGTGTGCTCATCGCCGCGCAACACCCACGTGTGCGAAGTCCCTTCGGGTCCCGAGACGGTGAGGTGCGCGATGTCCTTCAGTGCGCCGAGGCTCGCTCGCCCGGCCGCGTCGGATTTCAAGGCGACGGTGACGGTCTGGCGGAAGTCGCGGTGTTTGAGTGCCACAACGACGGGCCGAGACGGTTTGGTCTCGCCTGTTTTTCCTCGGACTTCCAGCACGTAACCCGCAGCCGTGCGCATCAAGTGAAGGTCTTCGACCTTCTCAGACTTGTCGATGCCGTTGAGCGAGAACGACTCGCCAGCGGCGAGCGTCAACTTCTGTCCACCGGCACTCAGCTTCTTGACCTGCGCCGTGAGCTGGAACGAGATCGAAGCGAGTCGCTGCGGAACCTGGAACTCGTGCGTGGACTCGCGGTCCTCGAAGAGCTTGAAGTTCGGAACTTCTTGGTTGGTCGCGGTGCCATCCAAGTCGATCGTGTTGATCGTGAGCTTCACTTCGTCGAGCAGGCCGAGTGACACGGGAGTGCCATTCAGCGACAAGCCGGGACGAATCACGACGGTCGCCGTTTTCCGTTTGAGCAGCGATTCGCGATCAACATAGATTCCGGCGGCCAACGAAAAGTTCTCGGACTCGTGGTTGAAGTAGTCGAGCGATGAAAGTTGACCGCGCGAGATCACGATCGGCTGGCGACCGGGATTCGTGCTGAACGGGACGAGGATGTCACCGGTCTTCTCGGTGGACGGCTTTTCGTCGCCGTCCTTCTTCAGAACGGGAATGTTCGGCGTGTACTCGTGCCCCGCCAGCCAGACGCTCGCGTCTTTGACCGGCTTCCCGTTGTCATCCAGCACCGTGAAGATTTGGCCGAACGTCGAGGTCCGCACCAAATGACGCAGCCGTCCCTTGCGAATCAGTGCCCGCGAGCTGCGGCCGTTGCCGATGAAATCGACGATGTAGACGCCCGGCTTGCTCAGTTGAGGGAACTCAAACGTGCGAGGCATGCGGCGCAGAGGGGCGTCGTTGTACGAGTGCGTCTGTTCGACATTCGCCACCAGTCCGTCGAGGTTGATGTCGGTATCGACCTCACGCAGCGCGTCGCGATAGTGGTTCTTCGTGTTGATCTCGAAGACTTTTACGATGAGCGTCCCGACGTTTTTGACGTTCAAGCTCAACTTGACCGGCTCTTCGGCGGCGAACTGTGTTTTGTTCGTCGGGGCGAAGTCGATGTCGATCCGCTCCTTCAACTGCTGGAACAACTCGGGAGGCAACAGCGCCGCCCATTGCTCCGGCTCACCGAGCCCGTTGACGATCTTGGTCTCGGCGAACAGATACTTCAGGTAAACGTCGTTGATGTACGGCTCGAACTCCTTCGTGTTGGCAGCGTCGAGCAGGAAGTGAGACAGGTGCGCACGCACGATCGTCTCATCGTTACCGATGGGATTGAGGAGCGTCGCCCCGCCGTAGTTCGAGTTCAAATCGCAGGGGAAGCGTTTGAGATTGTCAGACTCGGCCATCTGCTTCGACAGATAGCTGACGTGTCGCGGCAGCTTGAGGTACGCGAGGAAACGGTCCTTGTCCGGCTTGCCCATCGCATGATCGAGCAGCAGCCGCTGATAGAGGACGTGCGCCTTGAGCGAGTTGTGAACTGGTTGCAGCTTCGCGGCGAATGCCTGCAAACGGTCGAGATACGCCAGAAGGATTGTGCGGTCGTTGCGCCAGTCGTCGTCCGTGCCCGGTTGCAGTCGTCGCAGGTAGGCGTTGACGAAATGCTGCTGGTTCAGCAGATCGGGCTTCAGCTTCAGCACGTCGTCCAACTGCGTGAGGAGCAACTGGTGATGAATCGGCATCGACCCGAAGCCGCCCGAATTCGGGTGTTCGAGGTCATTGAGAATGTGCCGCACCAGCTTCTCATAGTCAGGACGCTGAAGCCGAGACAACAGATGCCGCCGGTGATTCGGATTGAGTTCATATCCAACCAGCCAATCGAGCGCCGTGTCCTCGAACCCGTCGGTGTTGTCCTGCGTGACGGCGTTCGCGCGGTTGATGAACTCTTCGAGCGAGATCATTTTCTGATCGAGTGTCGTCGGCAGATTCGGTTCGACACCAAGCTGCTCCTTCTGATGACCGAAGTGCAGACCAAGCTTGTTCCGCAGGTATTCGAGCGTCGCCTGCGGGTTCTTGTCATACGTGAGCAACGCATGACGAGTCTGAATCTCGGTGAGCCGCGCCGTCTGCCCATGCCGCTGATGCCACGGCCCGGTCAACTCGCGTGCCTTCTCGAACTGCTCCGTGTTCAGAAAGTGGAGGCAATGGAAGTAGTAATAGTCTTCGGTGCCGGGGACCAAATGCTTCAACGACGCCGCCCGGTCGGACGACAAAGCAAAGTCCTCAATGAACCCGATCTCACCCCCCAATGAACTCTGCTCCCAACCACTAGAGCCTCGCACCAACGACATCCCGACCAAGACGATGGCACTCCACAAAATATTGCGTCGCATGAAAGGCTCCTGATTGAGTCTGATCTGAAGTTGAATTCCTTGGGAAGTTGCCACTTCCGGCTATCCGTAAACCTCTCCCCCCGCCCCGGCTTCGCGGGGAGAGGGGCCGGGGGTGAGGGATTCTTGAATCGTCTCTTAGTTCGGTCTCGCTCGGACGAGGCTTCCAAGCTACGCCCTGCAACCGACCGTTCAACGAGACACCTCGATCATCGGTCGGATGATACCTCTGACGGCGAGCTACGACGCGAGCCTCGCCAAAAAGTTCCCGACTGTTTGCCCTCGCTGGCGTCTCACTGTTACGAAGGTAGACTGAGCCGAAAAATCGACGGCTTACGACATCCGCCAACTTCACTCCTTCATCTCTTCAGACTCACCGCTTCATGACCACCCCCGACCGTGCCCCGACCCCCGCGATGCAGCGGTATCTCGAAGTGAAAGCCCAGCATCCGCAGGCGATTCTGCTGTTTCGGATGGGAGACTTTTACGAGCTGTTCTACGAGGACGCGGTCACGGCGTCGAAGGCGGTCGGGCTGACATTGACCAGCCGCGACAAAGGCTCGACCAACCCGATCCCGATGGCGGGGTTTCCGTATCACCAGCTCGACAGTTACTTGCAGAAGCTGGTTCGTGCAGGCTTTCGTGCGGCGATCTGCGAGCAAATGGAAGACCCCAAGCTGGCGAAAGGTCTCGTCAGGCGGGATGTCACGCGCGTCGTCACTCCCGGCACGCTGACCGAGGATTCTTTGTTGGATCCGCGCGAAAGCAATTTCCTGGCGTGTGTCTTTCCAACGAAAGAGGCGTGCGGGTTGGCGTGGCTGGAGGTTTCGACTGGCCGCTTCTTCACGACCGATCTCGCGCATGAAGCGGTGCTTGATGAGATCGCCCGCATTCATCCGGCCGAATGTCTGGTGCCGGAGCAGGCGAAGAACAGCGGCATCGTGCAGGAGCTGACTCGCACGTCGGGACTGTTCCTCAGCGAGCGGCCCGCGTGGTCGTTCTCCGCCGATCAGTGTCTGCGACTGCTACTCGAACAGTTTCAAACGAAGACGTTGTCCGGCTTCGACATCGACGAGCAAACGCCGGGCGTCGTCGCGGCGGGAGCGTTGCTCGATTACGTGCGCGAGACGCAGAAGAGCAGTCTCGGACACATCACACGGCTCGAACCGTATCGGCGTGGGACCAGCCTGCTGATCGACGAGGCCACGCGCCGCAGCCTCGAACTGACGCAGACGCTTCGCAACGGGACGCGCGATAACAGCCTGCTCTCGGTCATTGATGAAACCGTGACGCCGATGGGGGCGCGGCTGCTGGCCGAGTGGTTATCGAACCCGCTCACCGAACCGTCGAAAATCGAACGACGGCTCGATGCCGTGCAGGAACTCCACGACGACAACATGTTCTGCCGCGACCTGCGCGACCAACTGCGCGAGGGTTACGACCTGCAACGGCTCACCGCGCGCGTCGCCACCGGCCGCTGCTCGCCGCGCGATCTGTCGTGTCTCGCAAGAACGCTCGCGCTGCTGCCGAAGCTCAAGGCAAAACTCTCCGGCCGAAAGGCGGCATTACTCGCGGACCTCGAAGGGCGGCTCGACCTCTGCCCCGAGATTCGCTCTGACATTGAAGCGGCTCTCGTCGATGAGCCGCCGCTGCTGACGACCGACGGCGGGATGATCCGCGACGGCTATCACGTCCAACTCGATGAGTGGCGAGACCTCGCACGCGGCGGCAAGGACTGGATCGCGAAGTATCAGGCCGAAGAGATCACACGAACCGGCATCCCGAACCTCAAGGTCGGCTTCAACCGCGTCTTCGGCTACTACCTCGAATGCACCGCTGCTCAAGCAGACAAGGTCCCGGTCGATTACATCCGCAAGCAGACGCTGAAGAACCAAGAACGCTTCATCACACCGCAACTCAAAGAGTACGAGGAAAAAGTCCTGCGAGCCGAAGGCCAGGCCGTGCAACTCGAACAAGAACTCTTCACCGCCCTGCGAGAGCGCGTCGCCGCACAATCGGCCCGCCTGCGCGAAAACGCCGAAGTTCTCGCCGAGATCGACGTCCTCGCCGGCCTCACCACACTCGCCATCAGCGCCGGCTACTGCCGCCCCGAGATCACTCTCGACCCGATCCTCGACATCCGTGAAGGACGCCACCCGGTCCTCGACCGCCTCAAGCCAAGCGGCGAGTTCGTGCCAAATGACGTGAGAATCGGAAGAAGTGGCGATGGCAAAGCGACAGGTGTGGCTGGGGTCGAGTCATCGAGCCCCCAGCTTGCCGCAGATCAATCACGGAGTGTTCACTCAACTCCCGCTGGGGGCGGCGAAGACGCCGACCCCAGCCACACGAGCAGTATCACTTCGATGTCCTCTCCGCCTGCCCCTCAACCCTCAACCCTCGCCCCTCAACCTCCCTCCGGCCTCATCCAACTCATCACCGGCCCGAACATGGCCGGTAAAAGCACCTACATCCGGCAGGCCGCGTTGCTCACGATCATGGCTCAGATGGGATCGTTCGTCCCCGCGAAGTCGGCTCGGATCGGGATCGCCGACCGGATCTTTGCCCGAGTCGGCGCGAGCGATGAGCTCGGCAAGGGCCAGTCCACGTTCATGGTCGAGATGACCGAGACCGCTCGCATCCTGAACGCGGCCACCAAGCAAAGCCTCGTCATTCTCGACGAGATCGGGCGCGGGACGAGCACCTACGACGGCATCTCACTCGCGTGGTCGATCACCGAATACCTGCACGATGTCATCGGCTGCCGCACGCTGTTCGCCACGCACTACCACGAACTGACGCAACTCGCCGAGACCCTCAAACAGTGCGTCAACTGGAACGTGGCGGTGAAGGAGGAGGCGGACGACATCATCTTCCTGCACAAAATCGTCCCCGGCTCGGCCGACAAGAGCTACGGCATCCACGTCGCCCAACTGGCCGGAGTCCCGCGCACGGTCCTCGACCGCGCAAAGGTTATCCTGCAAACGCTCGAATCCGACCACGTCGATGACACGGGCAAAACCAAAGTCCCCGAACGCCCCACGAAACAGAGGCGCGAACAGCAGCGAACCCTCTTCGCCCCGGAAGAGCATCCCGTCATGGACGAACTCCGCCACCTCGATGTCAACAACCTGACACCCCTCGCCGCACTGCAGGAACTCAACAGGCTGAAGGAGCGGTTGAAGTGAGGTGAGCAAACGAAGTCCGGATTTTCCGAAAGCCGAACTTCGTGCAGAGGCATCATTACATTCACCACAGCGTCGCGATCCCCAGCGTCAGGAATGCGTCATCGGGTGAGACCAGTTTGAATCCGCCCGCTTCTGCCTGTGCGGCGATGAGGCGATCAAATGGATCGCAATGATCGCCCGGAAGTTCGCACGCGCGATACAGGGCTTCCTGAGAAACCGGCATCGACTGAACTCCGTGGAACAGCAGTTCGGCGGGAACCCATTGCCGGGGAGCGTCCGGAAGCGGCAGCTTGCCCGCTTTGTGCTTGAGTGCAATTTCCCAGACGCTCGCATCGCTGAGAAACAACTCGTTCGCCTCGTCGTCAAGTGCGAGCGTCGCGGCGGGGGAAATTTTGGATGGCTCCAAAGCCAACCACAAGAAGGTGCAGGTGTCGAGCAGCAGTCTCACAGGTCCCACTCCTTCAATTCCTCAGCGGTCAGCGGTGCGACCACTTGATCGGGAATCGAAAACGGGCCGCCGCGAAGGACACCGACTTTCGGCCGTCGCGGTTTGGCTTCACTGACAAACGGAACGAGCCGAGCAATCGGCTTCTCACCGCGAGCAATGATGACCTCGCCCCCCGCTTCGATTTCCGTCAGCACTTCGGGCAGTTCCATTCGAGCCTGATCCACCGAGATGGTTCGCATGATTCTTCCTTTGAGCCGACAACCCCGGTTCGCTGACAACCCGAGAGACCACAGTTCGCGTCCAATCCAGCCCGGATTTTCAAGAGAATAGCTTGAGCGATTGCTAGTCGCAAAGACCGTATTCGGACAATGGCCGTCGGCGATCGACATCGAAATGAACCGCAATCGGCCCCCTTGCTGCCCGACCGCGCGAAGGTCATCCGCAAACGCTCGAATCGGACTACCTCGACGATACGGGCAAAACCAAAGTCCCCGAACGCCCCACGAAACAGAAACGCGAACAGCAACGGCCCCTCTTCGCCCCGGAAGAGCATCCCGTCATGGACGAACTCCGCCACCTCGATGTCAACAACCTGACACCCCTCGCCGCGCTGCAGGAACTCAACCGGCTGAAGGAGCGGTTGAAGTGAGGCAAATGTAGGGTGCGTGGAGTCCTCGGAACGCACCACCATCGACGCCACAATTCCCATCGCGGTACGTTCCGAGGACTCCACGCACCCTACGCACCTCGTTGTCGTCTTTGGGACAAGCCGTGAGGTGGGCGAGTTGGCTGGCCATACGCACTGCTTCTCCGAGGACGCCGAAGCAGTGCCCCGCCGCTTTCCTCATTCCACGGTGATAATCAAGCGCTTGACCGGCAAGCGAACGGCTTTGATCGCTGTTCCTGCGTCATTTCGCACCAACTCGACAACTGACATATAAAGTTCGTAGTCGCCGTATCGCTTCGGTACTCGCAACGAGCCGTTGAACGTGATGACGCCATTTGTTTCCACAGCATAGTCGGTGTGGCCTTTGGGATCGGAAACATACCGAATGAGTTGCCAATCTTGCTCAAGTGATTTTGTCACGGATGAATTGTCACATCGAAATTGAAATGCGACACCGTCCGTGGTGTACTGATACGTTTGTTCTGCGCGGCGAGTCATCCGGCCGGTGACCGGCAACACACTCTCCGCCTTCACGCGTACCCTGTCGCTGATCTCCGCGCCATCAATCGTTAGCGAGGCACCGTCGTAGCGATCACACTCAAATGCGAGCGGCTCTTTGGGGATCCCAACCTTCGTGCCACAACCCGATAAGACGAACACAACCAACGCAATCAGCATGAAAAACCTCGACATCCGCCTCTCCTTCAGATTGCGCGTTCCGTCACTCCACATTGTCGTTGCCATTTCGCGAACTGAGCGCGCGCCAAGACTTGATGTTCGTCGAGTTCGATACGAATCGCACGGCACCATCCACAGTCAGCACATTCACCCCACCCGAGTGCAAACTCGATGCGCTCAATGCCTGATATCTGGGACTCGTACTGTCCGGATCAGAGGGTGGCCCGTTGAAGCAACTGGGCGAGTTTGGTCCAAGGATGGCGTTGTAGCCCTCCATCGCTTCCATGACCGTACGACCGGACGAATCGGAATATCTGATCGTCGGATATAGGGGTGTCAGCCGGTCGCCACGACAGGCATTGGCGTAGTCATCTAGTTCCGATGCGGCTCGATGCGCAGACGGCGTGAACCACGCGATCCGATCCAGACTGATTGGAAAAAGCCGTTCCGAAACGTGAGCCGTGTGGCTGGTCCCGTCGGTGACATCTCGCAGGGCAGCCCAACCGAAGGGAGCCATTCCGTTGTAGCCGTATGTTTGAAAGCCGCTCCCCCGATTCAGAGAGACATTAATGCCGCCCTTTTCGAGGAGCGAATCCGCGACACATCTGAAGACTCCGACATTCACATCCCATGTGTACACCACTCGACACTCCAAGTCGGAATATAAAGTGGATTGTCCAAGATGGGGGAGAATCGCGTGCCACGTCTCGCTGTCGAGCGGGAACGATTCGTGGGCATCGTGATAGTTATGGAGAGCCAATCCGACTTGTCGCAGATTGGACTGACAATCCAGCCGTCTGGCGGTGGCACGAACGTGTTGAATTGCGGGCAACAGGAGCGCCATCAACAGGGCCAGGATGCCGATGGCCACGAGTAACTCGACGACCGTCCATCCTGAACGGTCGTCAACTTGAGAATTCAATTTGGACTGTGATCGGGACATTTGCGACTTCCATGTTCCATTACCAATGAATCGATCACCAACGCGCGATTGTCAATCGCCAGACGGTGATTGACAACCCAGCCGACACCCTCAGTTTATTGCATCGTTGTGGTGCCTGTCCCTTGCAGGGTCCAACCGCCAGCCGCATTTTTGCTGAACAGATTCCATCGCATCGCGCGCCCTGACACATAGGGGATCTGATTTGCCCCATTGCCCCATGGTGGATTGAAGGACCACGTCCCGTTTGGAGCCACCGTGGTGCTGAATGGCTGAGTGACGACGATTGGCATTGGGTTGTACCAACTAAACTCCAATTTGACGTCCATACCGGGTGTCGTGCTGGTCCCTGAGGTAATCAGATTGCCAGCGCTATTGGTCGTAACTGGGGGCTGTCCGATGATCGCGAACGGAGGTGGTGGACCGCCGTATTGAGCCGCAGCAAACTGGCAGTTGATGAAAAAAAGGCCAATGACCGCAGTGATTCTCGCAAGGTACATGCTGATTCTCCCGTAATGTTGGCTTGAAAAAACAACTTAATCCAAACACTTGGATTTAAGCGGTAGAAGCGCACCAAAAACAAACAGTAAATTGCAAGCGAGCGCCATGAAGATAAGTTCGATTAGTCTGCACATGGATCAATGGTGTCTGGTAAAGCGAGGATGAAATCCGGGGGTGAGTAGGACGGATGGCCCGTTTCAAACCTTTACTCTGTTTCAAAGATGTACCACTGCTTGTCGGCTTTGGGACAAGCAGTGAGGTGGGTGAGTTGGCTGGCCATTCGCACTGCTTCTCCGAGGACTCCGAAGCAGATGGGGATGAAAAAACTGTTGCTCGAGAAGATGTTATTGACGTTCGAATTTCATAACACCGTTTCAGGAGCAACAGCGATGGGGATCGTACCGGT
>Ga0114966_10001536_pt1 | contig 21225 bp, 19 predicted proteins | sample M_130207_XF_Meta_FD_87029 | JGI IMG/M metagenome (GOLD analysis project Ga0114966, IMG submission 87029) | Freshwater microbial communities from Lake Montjoie, Canada to study carbon cycling - M_130207_XF_MetaG | ecosystem: Environmental > Aquatic > Freshwater > Lake | place: Lake Montjoie... | reverse complement strand
CACCGCCGAGGAATTTTGCGGGCGCGCCGGGTTGGGTGCCGGGTTCGAAGGCGAGGGCGAGCCGGTTGTGTTCGAGGTTCAGGCCGAAGGCCCCTGCACCGTAGGCATTGCCGATGTCGCCCCAGTTCCAGTGGTCGCTCACCGGGTCGGCGGGGAAGATCGCGGCGTCGGTGAGCACGCTGCCCGTCACGCGTTTCAGCCCGGCGGCGAGCGCGGTATCGGCCAGCCGGGCGAGGTCGGCCAGCGCGAGCGTGGGATCGCCGCCGCCGATCAGGATGAGGTCGCCCTCGAGCACACCGGCGGCGCTCACCGGGGCGCTGGCCGCGAGGATCGTCGTGAAGCGAAACTCCGGTCCGAGCAGGCCCAACGCGGCCCCCGAGGTCACCACCTTGAGCGCGGACGCCGGGCAGAGCGCGGTTCCGGCGAGCGGTGAGGCAAAAAGGGGCGCACCGCTTTCATCGAGCAGGCAGAAGCCGACGAGCGCGCCGTCGCGCTGCGGTTCCTCCGCCCACTCGCGGAAAATGCGCTCCACCTTGCCCTCCGGCACCGGCGGCGTGGACTGGGCGAGGACCGGCGCGGGCACGGGCGGCGCGACCGGCGGCTCCGCGTCCTGCTCCCACCAGCGCCAGCCCAGCACCGCCGCCAGCGTCCACCCGGTCAGCAGGAGGAGCGTTTGGAGGATGAAGATGGGCGTTTTTTTTGCGGCAGACACGCGGCGGAGGCTACGCCGGCGGGCCGGATTGTGGCGCGCAGAAAAATCCGCGGGGCTTCGGCGGGAGGACCGGCGGGCTCAGCGGAGGTCGTCCGCATCCTCCGCGTCCCGCGCCCGCCGCGCCGCGAGCATCTGCTCGTGCTCGGCCTCGTCCATGCCTTCCGCGATGAGTTCCTGACCCACCGTCTCCTCGTCATCGAAACCGATCCGCGCTGCATGGTGGCCGAGCGAACTCGCCACCATGTCGTGTTCCAAAACCAAGCCCGACAGATCCATTTCGCCGTTCGTGTCGTTGGCGGCGTGACCGCCGTGGAGTTCGCGCTTCGCCGCCCGCCAGTCGTTCTCGTTGAACTCGGCCCGCCCATCGATGCGCGCCAGTTCGCGAGCCCGTTGCCGCACCGTCGCCGCGCAGGGCATCCCGAGGCCCGCCGCGTGATTGATGATCTTCGCCGAGTGGGAGTTCGTCGTGCTCATGAGTTACTGCTACGACCGTCCGCGCGATGAGCAAGCGGGAGTTGCGGAGGGGAGCGGCGTTGCCCTCTGGTGAGCGGTGAAGCGGTGCTGAGCTCTTCCTCTTCCTCTTAATTTTCCTCCGGCGGTAAGGGGAAATTAAGAGGAAGCGGCCGGGGGAGGTGGGTTCAGCAGCCTGCTACCCGCCGCCCGTCGCGTCCGGCCCGGTCTTATCCACCTGCTCGCGAAAAAGTTGGCGGATGACCTCCTCCACCGGCGGTTCCTGCACGCTGATGTCCGTCACCTTGCACATCCCCAGAATGTCGCGGCACACATCGGTGGCGCGAGCCCGCAGCACCCGCAGACGCACGCTCGCCGGGGTGCGCTCCACGATTTCGCCAAACGCCGTGAAGTCGAAATTCGAGACCTCCGCAAACGTCAGCCCGATGATTTTGTGCGTGGCAAAGCGGTCGATGATCGCGGCCAGCGGCCCATCGAAAAAGATGCGGCCGTTGTCGATGATGATGACCCGCTGGCAGAGTTCCTCGATGTCCTGCATGTAGTGGCTCGTCAGCATCGTCACGATGCGCTGGCCGGCGTTGTAGGTGCGGAGAAACTCGCGCACTTTTTTCTGGCTCGTCACGTCCAGCCCGATCGTCGGTTCATCCAGGAAAAGTATGCGCGGCGAGTGGAGCAGCGCGGAGATCAGCTCCATCTTCATGCGCTCGCCGAGCGAAAGCTCCCGCACCATCACATCGAGCTTGTCCGCGCAATCGAGCAGTTCCGTGAGGTCCCCCACGATCTTCCGGAAAGCCGGCTTTTCGATCCCGTAGATGGCGCGGTTCAGCTCCAGGGATTCCCGGGCCGGCAGATCCCACCACAGCGAATTTTTCTGCCCCATGAGCAGCGAAAACTGCCGCTTCATCGCATCGTGGCGTTCCCACGGCACGAAGCCGAGCACCCGCGCCGTCCCCGCCGTCGGATTCAGCAGGCCGGAGAGCATTTTCAAAACTGTCGTCTTGCCCGCGCCGTTCGGTCCGAGGAACCCCACGAATTCGCCCTCCTCGATGGAAAACGTGACGCCATCCGCCGCGCGCGTCTCCGCGTATTCGCGCCGGCCCAACCCCTTCACCGCGCCCCACAGGCCCGGGGCTTTTTTGTAAGTGCGAAAAACTTTCGTCAGTCCGTTGGTTTCGATTGCGCTCATGCGGGCGCGACCATGCACGAAGCCGGCGGGATGGCGAATGACGAATGACGGGCGGGATGACGCCACGCGCCGTTTTCCCCGGATGGAATAACGACGCGATCTCGTTGTCGCCGCCGGCGACGGCTCGCTGGGGCGCGGACTGGTTTGCACCTCCAGCCTTGCGCTCCATATTTTCCGGCACCATGAGGCCTCGCCTGCTCTTGCTGACTTCGTTCGTTCTCGTGTCGTCTGGGCTGGCGGCTCCGGTGAAGGTGCAGTTCAACCGGGACATCCGGCCGATCTTTTCGGACACGTGCTTTCATTGCCACGGCTTCGATGGGAAGGCGCGCGAGGCCGGGCTGCGGCTCGACATCCGGGAGGAGGCGCTGAGGAAAACAAGGACGGCACCGCGCCGATCGTTCCCGGAAAACCGGAGGCGAAGAAGATTGCGCCGTCGCCGGAAGCGCCGAAAGCCAAGCGGCGGCGGCGGCTTGCGCTCGACCTCACGGGGCTGCCGCCGTCGCCGGAGGAGGTGGCCGCTTTCACTGCGGACGCCGAGAAGTTTCTCAAGGTCGGCCTCGCGCCCGAGCCCACCGGCGACAAAGCCGAACTCGCCGCCTGGACCAGCCTCTGCCGCGTGCTCCTCAACGCGCAGGAAACCATCACCCGCTACTGATCGCATGAAGACCACGAGAAGCATGGCTGGGAACTCCGGGGAGCGCGCGCGTCCCGCGTGCTGGTCGCGGCGTCCCGCTGCGACGAACTTCGTGGCGGTTTCGCTACACGGGACGATCTCGCAGACTCAGGACGCACCATGGAAGTTCGTTTCGGCGGGACGCCGAAACCAACACGCGGGACGCGTGTGCTCCCCGGAATCTCGCTCGCGCGCCGACCTGCAAAGGAACGCGGGCACGCACTCCGCATCATGAAACCCTTCGACCCCACCGCCCACGCGCTCAGCGTCAACCGCCGCACCTTTCTCACGCAGAGCGCTTACGGCCTCGGCGGCATCGCTTTCGCCCTCCTGCAAAACAGGCTCGCGGCCGCGACGGCGGCCGCGGTGAAGTCCGCCGGCTGGAACGGCGCGCTCTCCGAGGCGCAGTTTCCGATCAAGGCCCAGCGCGTGATTTTTCTCTGCAGGGCGAACTGCCGTCGCATCTGGAGACGCTCGATTGGAAGCCGGAGCTGAAGGCGCTCGACGGGCAGCCGTTCCCGGAATCGTTCACCAAGTGGAAAACGTGGTCAGCGTCCACGACCTGCACGCCACCATGCTCGCGCTCATGGGCATCGACCACCGCCGGCTGAACACCAAGTTCCAGGGCCTCGGCGTGCGCCTCACCGGCATCGCCGGCAATGTGGTGAAGCGGGTCAAGGCGTAAACACGCCCGCCTTTTCGGCGCAACCCTACGACGCCAGCCCCCAGGCGAGCAGGCGGTAGCTGTCCACGGTGATATTCCGGCCGTCGCCGAGGATCACGACAATGATGTGGCGGCCGCCGCGGTTGGCGCTGGAGATGAGGCAGCGGCCGGCGGCTTCGGTGTAGCCGGTTTTCATACCGTTGCAAAAAGGGTAGGTCTTGAGGACTTTGTTCGTCGTTTCAAAGACGCGGGTGCGGCCATCGTTGTAGCGCCAGAGCATGGATTTCTGGCAGACCATTTCGCGGATGGTGCGGCTGCGGTAGGCGACCATCGCGACCTTGGCCATGTCGCGCGCGGTGGAAAACTGGCCGGCCGCGGGCAACCCGTTGGGGTTGACGAAGTGGCTGTTGCGCATGCCGAGTTGGGCGGCGCGGGCGTTCATTTTGTCGGCGAACCTCTCCACGCTGCCGGCGTTGTCGCGCGCGAGGGCGCGGGCCACGTCGTTCATGCTGTGGACGAGCAGGATGTTCATCAAGGCGCGGCGCGAATAGACGTTGCCGGGCTTGAGGTAGAGCTTGGAAGGCTCTGCCCACGTGTCGCTGGGTTCGACGCGGATGGGCTCATGCAGGTTGCCGTCCTCGGCGATCAGGAGTGCGGTGAGCAGCTTCTGCGTACTGGCCACGGGGCGGCGTTCGTCGGCGTTGACCTGGTGCAGCACTTGGCCGGTGTCGGCATCCACGACGATCGCGGCGGCACCGCTGATTTCGGGGACACCGTCGAACTCCGGGTTGAGCGGAAAGGTCTGCGGAGCCGGGGCCCGTTTCACTGCGGCGGGCGGGGACGCGGGCGCGGTCCGTTTCGCCGGCTTCTTCGTGGCCGCAAAGGCGGCGGGCGCGCCGAGACTGAGCGAAAGCAGGAGGCTGAGGAGGATGGAAAGGCGCTTCATGGCGCGCGTATTAAAAGGATGCGGACGGGTTTCGCAAGCGGGGATGCCGAGAGGGGGAATGACGAATGAAGAATGACGGGGAAGCGGTCGCGCGCTCCCGGAACATCCGTTCGCAATCGACGCGCTCTCCGATGACAAGGCGCGCTGCCCGCTAGCGCATGACGACGCGCGGACTCAGGCGCGTGGCGTCACCGGGCGGCTCATTCTTTCGGCTCGGCCAAACTCCGCACCACGTCCGGGTCGGGCGCGGCTCCGAGGTCGAGGGCTTTCTGGTAGTGGCGGCGCGCGAGTTCGACGGAGGGCGGAGTGCGCTGGAGGTAAAAGACGGCGAGGTTGAAGTGGGCCTCGGCGTAGTTGGGGTCGATTTCGATGGCTTTGCGCAGCTCGTCTTCCGCGCCGGAGAGCCAGCCTTTCTTGCCGACGGTGACGCCGAGATACTGGTGGGCGGTGGGGTTTTTCGGCTCCAGCAGGGCGGCCTGGGCGAGGGCGGCGAGGGCGGCGTCGAGCTGATCCTGATCGTAGTGGACGACGCCGAGGATCAGCCACCCGAGCCCGGTCTCAGGCTGGAGGCGGATGGCGGTCTTGAGATATTTCTCGGCGACGGCGGAGCGCTTCTGGCGATAGGCGACGAGGCCGAGGTTGATCGTGGTGGCTACGTTGTCCGGTGCGAGGATCAGCACTTTTTCAAAGTCCCGCTGGGCTGCCTCGAGGTCGCCTTTGGCCATGGCGCGCATGGCGGTTTTCGCGAGTTGTTGGGCTTCGGTGGAGACCTGCTTTTTGCCGGGTTCGTTCAGGTCGGCGGTAGGCCCGACACGGAAGCGCGGGGTTTGGGCGTGGCTGGCAGGCGCGAGCGCGAGCAGCAACCCGGCGAGGAGCCGCGCTCTCATTTGGTGCGGCCGATTTCCTGCGCGCGCTCGGTGGCTGCGCGCACGGCGCTGATCATCGCGGAACGCAGCCCCGCGGCTTCGAGCGCTTCCAGTCCGGCGATGGTCGTGCCGCCGGGGCTGGCGACTTCGTCCTTCAGCGCCGCGGGATGCCGCCCGGTCTGGAGGACCATCTCGGCCGCGCCCGCGACGGTTTGCGCGGCGAGCTTTTGCGCGAGGTCGCGCGGCAGGCCCATGAGCACGCCGGCGTCGGCGAGCGCCTCGATGACCACATAGATATAGGCCGGGCCGCTCCCGCTGAGCCCGGTCACGACATCGAGCAGCGCCTCTTTCACGCAGACGACCGCGCCGACCGCGCCGAAGATCTTCTCCGTCAGTTCCGCGTCTGCCGCCGTCGCGGTCGCGCCCAGCGCGTAAGCCGCCGCGCCTTTGTGGACGAGCGCCGGCGTATTTGGCATCACGCGCACGATCCGCACGCGCGGCCCGGCGGCTTCCTGCAAAGTGGGGATCGTGAGCCCGGCGACGATCGAGATGACCAGCTTCTCGGCCGCGCCGGCCTGGAGCGAGCGCAGCGCGTCGAGGGCGTCGTAGGGTTTCACGCAGAGCACGAGGGCGTCGGACAGGGCCACGAGATCGGCGTTGGTTTCGGCGAAAGCCACGCCGGTGAGCGTGGCCAGGCGCTGTGCGGCGGCGAGGATCACGTCGCTCACGATCACGTCGCCCGCGGGGAGCACGCCCGATTGTTTCACGCCCTGCACGAGTGCGGACGCCATTTTTCCAGAACCGACGAAGCCAAGTTTCATGCGGGCATACGAAACGCGCGCCGCCGCCGTGGGAAGCGGAAATTTTGGGGCGTAGCGCAAGCCTCCGGCTTGCCGTATCGCAGTGCGTCCCGCCTGCTGCGCGCGGCTGCGGGGCGCGTATCGCACATCCGCGACGCATCCGCAGCGGTCGCCGAGGCAAGCGGGACGCATGCGCTACGGCAGGCGCAGACGCCTGCGCTACGTTCGCCGGCGGTGCTGCGCCGAGCGCACACGCTGCGGGATTTGGATTGATGGGGGAGGCTCCCGCCGTGAAGTCTCGCCGTCCGCCGCGCCATGCCTGCCTACTACCTGCACGATCTCAGTCCGTTTCTTTTCGAGTTTAGCGAAGGCGTGGGGCTGCGCTGGTACGGGCTTTCGTATGTGCTCTCGTTCCTCGTCGGCGCGTGGCTTTACCGCGGGCTGGCGCGGCGCGGTTACACGGATTTGCCGGAGGCGCAGGTCAACGATTTCATCACCTGGGCGGCGGTCTTCGGCGTGATGATCGGCGGGCGGCTGGGCTGGCTGGTCTTTTATGGCTGGCGGGAAAATCACGCGGACGATTCGTGGTGGTGGCCGCTGGAGGTGTGGAAAGGCGGGATGGCGAGCCACGGCGGGATCATCGGTATGTTGCTGTTCACGCTCTACTGGTCGCGGCGAAAAAAGCTGTCGTGGACGAGCATCGGCGACTGCCTGGTGGTCGTCGCGCCGCTCGGGCTGCTGCTCGTACGGCTGGCGAATTTCATCAACGGCGAACTCTACGGCCGGCCCGCGGGCGGGCCGGGCGGGGCGGCGTCGGTGCCGTGGGCGGTGCTCTTTCCGCAGGAGCTGGGCGCGGATCAGCCACCGGTCGCGCAGGTGCAGCTCGACCCGGAACTGCGCGCGCATTTGCACGAAATCCTGACGCCCCGCCATCCCTCGCAGATCTACGAGGCGCTGCTCGAGGGCGTGGTCCTTTTCGCCATCCTCTGGGTGCTGCGGACGCGCTGCCGCCTGCCGCGCGGCGTGGTCACGGGCGCGTTTTTCATCCTCTACGCGGTGCTGCGGATCGTCGGGGAAATGTTCCGCGTGCCCGATCCCGCGTGGGCCGTGGGGCAGTGGTCCGCCGGGCAGTTTCTCTCGATCTTCCTCGTCTTCATCGGCGCGGCGTTTCTCGTGTGGGGCTGGCGGGCGCAGCAGTACGAGCGGGTCTTTGCCTCGGGCGCGGAAAGCCGTTGACGCCGATTTTTCCACCTGCGACACCGGGCGCGTGAAGCTTTCCTCGAAGACACTCCTCCCACTCGCGGCCTGCGCGCTGGTGGCCTCCGCGTTTGCCGCGGATGAAAAAGGCGGAGGCAAGCTGATCATCGAAATCCCCGACGCCGTGCAGACGACGATCGAAAAGAAAAAGGCGGACGGGAAAGTCATCGATTTCAAACGGGCGAACGAGAGTGACGGCACGAGCTGCGCGGTCGGCCTGCACATTGCCGGGGCGCACTACGCGCTGCACCTGGATTCCGGCGGGCGGGTGCTGCGCAAGGAAGTGGTCAACGGCAACTGAGTCGCGTTCCTTTTCGCCCGATGAAAACACCTCTTGCATCCGCCATCTGCACGTCGGCCCTGGCCGCGCTCCTCCTCGGCACGGGCTGCGTGGCCCAGCCGCCGGCCACGAACGCCAACGCGGAGAAATTTCTTATGGAAAACAAAAACAAAGAAGGAGTCGTCACGCTTCCGAGCGGGTTGCAATACAAGGTCCTCCAAGAGGGCACCGGCCGGACGCCGACGGCGACCGACACGGTGAGCACGCACTACCGCGGCACGCTGCTCGATGGCCGGGAGTTCGACAGCTCCTACAAGCGCAACGAGCCGACCGAGTTCCCCGTAAACCGCGTGATCAAAGGCTGGACGGAGGCGCTCCAGCTCATGAAAGAAGGCTCGAAATGGATGCTCTACATCCCGCCGCACCTGGCCTACGGCGAGCGCGGCGCGGGCGGGCTGATCGGGCCAAACGAGACACTGATTTTCGAGATCGAGCTGCTGAAGGTGAAGTAGCTGCGGCTACCGCAGAAACATCCACAGCGTCTGCGCGCCGGCGTCCGCCGGAATGTCCGGCAGCGGCGACTCGGAGTGAAAGTCGGCGGTGCGGCGCACGCCTTTGAGGGCGAAGCGCGCGAGCGTCTCGAGCGCGCGGCGCGTCAGGCGGGTGCAGTTGGTCGAGAGCAGGATTTTCGCGCGGGGCGCGGCGAGATCGAGCGCGGTCAGGAGCAGCGCTTCCAGGTCGTGTTCGGCTTGGAATTTGCGCCCCTTGTGGCCGCGCGAAAAAGTCGGCGGATCGAGGATGATCGTGTCGAAGGTCTCGCCCTTCCGCGCGAGGCGCGGGAGCACCTCGAGCACGTCGTCGGCGTAAAAACGGTGGCGGGTTTCGCCGGCGGTTGGGAGCCCGTTGAGCGCGAAGTTCTCGCGCCCGCGATCGAGCGATTTTTTTGAGAGATCGATGCTCACCGTCTCCGCGCCCGCGAGTGCGGCGGCCACGGAAAAGGAGCAGGTGTAGGCAAAAGTGTTGAGCAGTCGCCGCCCGCCGTTGCGCCGGACGAGCGCGCGATTGGCCCGCTGATCAATGAACAGCCCCGCCGAATACCCCGCCGCGAAATCCAGCCCGAAGCGCATCCCGTTTTCCTCCACCACCGTGACCAGCGGCGCGGCGGCATCGCCCGCGAGCAGCACCGGCGCGGCGCGATCCTCATTTTGCCGCGGGAGGTGTTTGCCAAAGACGCGCGCCGCCGCGAAGCCGTGCCGCGCGGACCACGCGGCCAGCCCTTCGAGCGCGGTGTCGCGGGCGTCGTCGTCCTTGTGGGAAATGAGCACGTCGCTGCCCAAGCGCTCGACCCAGCCGCCCGGCGTGGTGTCGAGGCGGTGGGCGTTCGTGCCCGCCGCGGCGAAGCCCGCCAGCGCCGCGCTGCTGAGCCAGGCGGCGGGTGGGTTTTGTGAGTGCGGAGACAGGGCGGGGTGGTTCATGGAGTGGCCGAGAGAACTGATTGCAACGCCTGTTTGGTTCAAGTAGTTTCGCCCGCCCTTTTCCACCTCCATGCGCTACCTCCTTTGCCTTTTCCTAGCCTGCCTCATTTGCGCGCTGCAGCCGCTGCACGCCCAGTCCGATTCGGATCCGGGCGACCTTTTCGTGAACGCCTACATGGCCGCTCAGGAGGCGGAAAAAGCCGAGCAAGCGGGCGATGTCCGGCTCGCGCTGAACAAGTTTCGTTACGCCAAGGAGGCGCTCGATTCGATCTCCGCAAAGTCCCCGAGCTGGCAGCCTGCGATCGTGAGTTACCGCAAGCAGCGGGTCGCCGAAGGCATCGTGCGGGTGCAGGGAAAGGTGGGAAAACCGGGGCCGAAACCGGGTGGTCGCGTTGAGAAGAACCCTGTCGAGCCGCCGCTCCCCGGAACCGAATTGGGCCTTCCGGAGCTTCCGCCGATCGAACCTGAGGCTTCGCCCATCCCTGAAGAGCGCTCAACCGGCAAGCCGGTCAAACCTCCCGGCAAGCCGCAACCGACGACAAGTGAGCCGGGCGGGGACATCGAAGAATCGATCCGGAAGATGAAGGCGCGGCAAGCCGAGTTGCAGTCCGAAGTGAAAGAGGCGACCGCTGCGACCCAGGAGGCCGAGCAGGAAAAGAGGGATCTCGCGCGGAAACTCGCGGCGTCCAGCGAGGCGCGGGCGACGGCGGAAGAAAAGCAGAAGGTCTTGCAGGATCGGGCTGACCGGGCGGAGAAGGCGCTGCTGAGCGCGCAGGGCGATGGCGAAAAAGTGCAGGCGATGCAATTGGAGGTGAGCGAATCCCGGAAGCTCCTCCGTGCCGCGAAACTCAACGACGAAGTGGATCGCGAACTGCGCCGGCAATACGAAGACCGCCTGAAGGCGGCGCAGGTCAAATACGAGGCGATGGTCCGGCGCAGCCGCGAGCTGGAAGTGGCGAGCAAAGACGCCCCCGGGCGGGTCAAGGAACTCGAGCTGCAACTCGCCAAGGTGCAGGCGGAGAACACGGAGTTGAAAGGGAAGCTGAGCACGGTGACCGGTCAACTCACGGCGCTGCGTGAATCCGCTAAGAACGTGGACAAGCTGGTCGCGGAAAATGCGGCGCTCGCGGCGAAACTGGACGACGCGCAGAAGCAGGTCGCCAATTTCAAAGCCGAGGGTGAGGAGAAGGACAAGCTGATCGCCTCGCTGAAACAGGAGGTCGTCTCGGTCAAGGAACAGCTCGCCAAGGCCCGGGCGGACAGCGCGAATTTCCAAAAGCAGATGGGCGACATGCAGGCCAAGCTCGAATCTCAGGGCCGCGAACTCGCGCAGGTCAAAACCGATCAGGGCAAGCTCAAGGACGAGAACCTCATCCTCCGCGGGATCGTCCTCAAACAGCAGAAGGCCGAGGCCCAGCGGGCGGCGACGAAGAAGCTCGTGCTCGGCGAACTCGCGAAACTGGACATCAAATCCAAGACGCTGCTCAAGCAGATCGACTTCCTCGGCCAACCGGTGGTCACGCTGACGGAGAAGGAAAAGAACCTTTTTAAGAAGGGCAACATCGACATCCCCAACGAGGAAATCTCCGCACCCATCGCCGTGACCGAGCCCGCGCCTGGCACGCCCGCCCTTCCGGAGGGCGGGAAACCCGCGGAACCGCCGATGGAGGAGAAGAAGCCGGAAACCGCCGGGACCGAGCCGGTCATTCCGAAAACTCCCGAGGAACCGACGACCCCGGAAGCGCCGAAGGGCGGCGAACTCGCCCTGAACAAGCCCGTGACGCCGCCGATTCCGGTGCCGCCGAAAGAGGGCGAATTGCCGCGAGGCGAGAAAGTGGACGCGGGCACGCTGGCCGGAGGCAGTCCCGGCCAGCCGAATATCCCGGCGGAATTCCTCCCGGCGGCGAAGGACGGCAAGGACCTCTTTGAAAAGGGCGACTACCGCGGCGCGGAGAAAGTCTATGAGAAGATTTTGGCGAAGGTGCCGAACAACCTCTACATCCTCTCGAACCTCGGCGTCGTCCGTTTCCGCGCCGGCAAGCTCAAGCAGGCCGAAGAGGTGCTCGTCAAGGCCACCAAGATCGCGCCCGAGGACGGCTTCTCCCACTGCACGCTCGGCATCGTTTATTACACCGCGCAGAAGCTCGACGAAGCCGTCAGCTCGCTGACCAAGGCGCTCGCCATCAATCCGAAGAACGCCACGGCGCACAACTACCTCGGCATCACCGCCGCGAGCAAAGGCTGGCAGGAGTCCGCGCTCAAGGAACTCGAAACCGCCTGCACGCTGGACCCTAGCTACGCCGACGCGCACTTCAATCTCGCCGTCGTCTATGCCACGCAGACGCCGCCGAATAAGGACAAGGCCCAACAGTTTTACAAGCGCGCCACCGAACTCGGTGCCGAGCCGGACAGCTCGCTGGAGAGCATCCTCAAGTAGCGGGCGCACGCCTCCCATGACCGCGCGCTGGAGCGCGTCGGTGATGCCGGCCTCCCACTGCTCGCCCGGCACGAGGTCGCGGGCGTTCCAGATCTGGATGGAACCCTGCTGGCTCAAGTGGGTGAGATGCCAGCGGAAGGGGATCAGCTCTTGCTCGTTCAGGTGCGCGTCGTCTCGGGCAGGGTGGGCATCTTGCCCGCCGAGCGACGCATCTTGCGTCGCGGCCTTTCGTTCCACTCGGGAAGTTCGTTCAGGCGAGACGCCCAAACCGGCGGTCGGGACGCCCATCCTACCCCGCGCTCGGCCACGCGCAGGTCGGTCATCGGCACCCACTTTTCCGGATCGTCGAGCGCCGGCACTTCCTCGATCACCGGCACCTTGCCGTGCAGCACGGTGAGATGCGCGCGGATGATGTCGAAGAGGCTCTGGCCATCCTCCGCCACGTCACCGCCACCTCGGTGCGCCACTCGTTGCGATCCAGCCGCACCAGCGCCCGCGCGCCGACCCACTCCAGCACCACGCCCGAACGCCAGCGCCACTCCGCGTGCGCCTTGCTCAGTTCGTGCGTGCGCACGATCAGCCGTGGCAGCAGCCCCGGCGGCAGCGCTTCGGGATAGCTAAAGCGCAGCCGCTTCACCCTCGGCTGGCGACGGCCGGGGGGATCCAAGCCGGAGGCTGGGCTACTTTATGCCGCGGGGGTCGCGGTTTGCGCGGCGCGGGTGCGCGGCAAGAATGGCGTTGCCGCTGATGCTACGCGTGCGTAGAAAGAGCGCCCTTTCCGCACGCCTCATGTCCTCCTCTTCCTCGCCGGGCCTGACCCGCACCCAGTGGCTGATCTGCGTGATCGCGTCGATCGGCTTCGCTTTCGACATCTATGAGCTGCTGATGCTGCCGCTGATCATCAAGCCGGCGATGGCGGCGCTGAGCGCGCCGCTGGTGGAGCAGATGGTGGCGGGGGGGATGGCGCGGCCGGAGGCGATGGCGCAATGGCTGCCGGGCGGGGAGCGGTATGTGCAGTGGGCGCGGATGCTGTTCTTTGTGCCGGCGATCGCGGGCGGGGTTTTCGGGCTGCTCGGGGGGTATCTCACGGATCTGCTGGGGCGGCGGCGGGTGCTGACGTACAGCATTTTGCTTTATGCGTTTTCGGCCTGCGCGGCGGGTTTTGCGCAGACGCTGCCGCAGTTGCTGTTTTTCCGCTGTCTGGTTTTCATCGGGGTGTGCGTGGAGTTTGTGGCGGCGGTGGCGTGGCTGGCGGAGCTTTTCAAGGAGCCGCAGCAGCGGGAGAAGGTGCTGGGCTACACGCAGGCGTTTTCGTCGCTGGGGGGGATCCTGGTGGCGGTGGCGAATCTCGCGGCGGCGAAGTGGGCGCTGGAGCTGCCGGCGATCCACGGCGGGCACGAGGCGTGGCGCTATACGCTGATCTCGGGGGTGATCCCGGCGCTGCCGCTGATGCTGATCCGGCCGTTCCTGCCGGAGTCGCCGGAGTGGGCGCGGAAGCGGGAGAGCGGGCAACTCAAGCGGCCGAGCATCGCGGAGCTGTTCAGCCCGGCGCTGGTGCGGACGACGGTCGTCACGACGCTGGTTTTCGCGGTGAGCTACGGCATCGCCTTTGGGGCCATCCAGCAGCTCCCGCAGATCATCGGCGCGGCGGGGCTCGGGACGCCGGCGGAGCGCGGGCAGAAGGAGATCATCGCCACGGCGAAAGCGGCGGTGGGCAAGGCCGTGGCGGAGGCGAAAGCGGCGGGCAAACCGGAGCTGACGCCGGGGCAAAAGCGGCAGATCGCGGGCAACGCGAGCGACGAGGCGGTGGCGAAGGTCTCGACCGCGCAGGAACTGGGCGGGCTGGTCGGGCGGGTGATCTTTGCGGTGCTGGCGACGATGATCGTGAGCCGGCGGGCGCTGCTGCGCGTCTTTCAAATCCCGGCGCTGCTTTTCGTGCCGTTCTTTTTCTGGTGGATCTCGGGCAATCTCGGTGGCGATACGCTGGGGCTGGTGAAGGCGGGCATCTTCCTCGCGGGGCTGCTGACGGTGGCGCAGTTTTCGTTCTGGGGAAATTACATCCCGCGGGTCTTTCCGCTGCATCTGCGCGGGACGGGCGAGAGCTTCGCGGCGAACATCGGCGGGCGGGTGATCGGGACGGCGGCGGCGTGGTTCACGATCACGCTGTCGGCCTCGACTCCGCCGAGCGCGGCGAAGATCGCCGTGATGGGCGCGCTCGTGGCCGGCGGCTACGCCCTGCTCGGCGTGGTGCTGACGCATTGGCTGCCCGAGCCGCCGCAGGAACTCGAACCGTACGAGTAGCTCGTTGCGCCGCCTTTCCACCAACCATGCAAACTGCCGAACAAGCCCAAGCCCAGCTCGAAGCCCATCTCCAGGAGATCATCGCCTGGCATTTCTCGCCGGAGACGGGCTGCCCGTTCTGGCTGGATTGGGCGAGGAAGAACTTCGATCCGCGCGCGGAGATCAAGTCGTTCGCGGACCTGCTGAAGTTCCCGCATTTCGAGGACGAGTGGCTGCGCGATTTGCAGCCGGAGGTGTGGGTGCCGGCGGAGTTCAAAGGGCAGCCGTTTAACATTTTCGAGACGGGCGGCACGACGGGGATGCCGAAGCAGCGCATCGGCTGGAATGACTTCCGCGTGGATTACTCGGAGTTCAGCGAGAAGGTCAGCGACGAGCATTTTCCGCGCGGCGGCGCGTGGCTGATGATGGGGCCGACGGGGCCGCGCCGGCTGCGGCTGGCGATCGAGCATCTGGCGAATGTGCGCGGGAGTTCGTGCTACTTCATCGACCTCGATCCGCGCTTCGTGAAGAAGCTGATCGCGGCCAAGCAGTTCGACGTGGCCCGGCAGTACATGGATCACGTCGTGGATCAGGCGGCGGTGATCCTGAAGCACCGCAAGGTGAGCGGGCTGTTCACCACGCCGAAGCTGCTCGAAGCGCTCGCCGAGAAGGTGGACATTTTCGCGGCGGGCATCCGCGGCGTCTTTTGCGGAGGCACGACGATGCTGCCGCAGTACGTGCGCTTCATCGTGGAGGAAGTGCTGGAGGGGCGCATCGGTTTCTACCCGACCTACGGCAACACGCTCATGGGCCTCGCGGCCAGCGTCCCGCTTTTGCCCGAGGACAATTTTTCCATCACCTACTACGCGCCGCAGCCGCGCGCGGTGCTCCGCGTGGTGGATCCGAATGACACGGCGAAGACCGTGGACTACGACACCTGGGGCCGCGTGGAGCTGACCACGCTGACGAAGGAATTCTTCATGCCGCGCTTCCTCGAGCGCGACGAGGCGCTGCGCCGCAAACCCCGCGCGCCCTACGCCTGGGACGGTGTGGCCGAGGTGCGGCCCTTTGGCGCGATGACGAAGACGATCGTCGAGGGCGTGTATTGAGCGCGGGCGATTTCGGGTGGGATTGAATGTGGTGCAAAACGGGATGCGGGCAGCGCGCAGTGTCCCGGAGGGACGGTGGAAATTAGCCGGTGGCGTCAGCCACCGGAACCGCACGCCGAGGGAACCCGCCCCGGAGGGGCGGTGGAGCAGCACCGCCGGGCGGCATTCCAACGCCCCTGCCGGGGCGGATGCATTTTTCCGCGATCCGGTGGCTGACGCCACCGGCTAATTTCCGCTGTCCCTCCGGGACCACAGAGTTTGCTGCACCACATTTGATCACACCCGCTTTTTTCGACCGAAGAAAATGGTGCGCCGGGGAATGAGGCCGGGCATGGTCGCGCAGTGAATGATCCTGAAAATACGCACCCGGAGGGGGGACTCGAAGTGCGCAGTTACTTTGTCCGCGGGCGCAATGCGCTGCTCACGCGGGCCGATTTTGGCGACCTTTATGTGGACTACTATCTGCATCAGGGGCAACTCGGGGCGCAGCACGATCCGGCGCATGATGAGCTGCTGAAGCAGGCGCTGGCGGCGATGACGCTGCATGCGGCGTCGCGTCCGTGGAGCGAGGCGGTGGCGTGGACGATTCATCTGCAGCAGCCGTTGCTGAATCTTTTCGTGGCCGGGGACAACCGGCGCGGCACGGTCGTTGGCCAGCTTTTCACCGAGAATGTGAAGAAGGACGGGCGACAGCTTTTCATGGCCGATGTGGTGCGCGATCGCGGCGAGTCGCGGCGCAGCGCGGTGGAGTTCCCGGGTGGCGATGTGTTCCGCGCGGTGGAGGAATACTACCGGCAAAGCGAGCAACGCCCGGCGCGGTTCTTCCAGTTCGGCCCGGAGGATTTCGTCTTTCTCTCGGCGCAGCCGCAGTGCGATCTGGCCTGGCTGGAAACGCTGGACGATGCGGCGATGCTCACGCTCGATGCGACGGAGGAGCTGAGCCTGCTGGAGACGCGGCACTATCGCTGGGAGTGCGGCTGCTCGCAGGAGCGGATGTTTGGGGTGCTCGCGGCGGTGATGAAGCAGGATCCCGACGGACTTTTCGGCGAGGAGGAAACCCTGCGCATGAGTTGCCCGCGCTGCGGGGCGCGGCACACGATCACGCGCGAGGCGCTGGAGGCTTACGTGGATGGCCGATGACGATTTCGCGCGGCGCTTTGGCGGCGTCGCGCGGCTGTTTGGTAACGCGGGGCTGGAGCGGCTGCGGGCGGCGCATGTGTGCGTGATCGGCGTGGGCGGCGTGGGCTCGTGGACGGTGGAGGCGCTGGCGCGCTCGGGCGTGGGCGCGCTGACGATGATCGACCTCGACGATGTGTGCGTGACGAATGTGAACCGGCAGCTCCCCGCGCTCGACGGGCAGATCGGGCGGGCGAAAGTGGACGCGCTGGCCGAGCGCGTGCGGCTCATTCAGCCGGGGTGCGCGGTCGCGGGTGTGACGGAATTTTTCACCGCGGCCTCCGCGGCGCGGCTGCTGGAGACGCGCTACTCGTTCGTCATCGACGCCACGGACCGGCTGGCGAACAAGTGCGTGATCATCACGGCCTGCCGCGAGCGCTCGATCCCGGTGCTGACGATGGGCGGTGCGGGCGGCAAGCGCGACGGAACCGCCGTGCGGGTGAGCGATCTCGCGCACAGCGTGCAGGACGAACTGCTCCGCCAGGTGCGCCGGAAGCTGCGGCGGGAGTGCGGCTTTCCGCGCGGGGTGCGCGCGGATTTCGGCGTGTCGTGCGTGTTTTCGTCGGAGCTGCCGGTGTATCCGTGGGCGAATGGCACGTGCGCGGCGGAGCCGGAGCCGGACAGCAGCCTGAAGCTCGATTGCGCGACGGGCTTTGGCACGGCGACGTTTGTGACCGGCGCGTTTGGGTTCGCCGCAGCGGGGGAAGTGGTGCGCCAGCTCGCGGTCGGGTAGGGGAGCGCGGCCATTCTGGCCGCAGCAGTCGGCGTCCTGCCGGCTGCTGTTGGCGCGTGTCCAAGTCACCGATCCGTGGACACCAACACGCGTGTGGGTCGCCTTTCCCCAACTGGATCGTTCCGGTTCAGAACGTGTGAACGAAAAGCCCCGAGCGGAGCTTCGGCTCAAACCACGTGCTCTTCGGCGGCATGATCTGGTTGGCGTCGGCGATGGCCATGAGCTGCTCGACGGTCGTGGGATACATGCTGAAGGCCACCGCGGCTTTGCCGGAATCGACCAGCTTCACCAGCTCGCCGGGGCCGCGGATGCCGCCGATGAAATCAATGCGCTTGCTCGTGCGCGGGTCGTCGATGCCGAGGAGCGGCGCGAGCACGCAGTCCTGCAGCGCGCTGACATCGAGCTGCGAAATCGGGTCGGCATCGGGCGCGGGCCGCCAGGAGAGATCGTACCAGACGCCGTCGAGATACATGCGGATTTCGCCGGGCCGCGCCGGGCTGGGCGTGCCGCCGTGGCGGAGGGTGAAAACGCGGGAGACGGCTTCGAGCAAGGTGTCTTTGGTGTGGCCGTGGAGGTCTTTGACCGCACGGTTGTAGGGCAGGATCTGGAGCTGGCTCGCGGGGAAGAGGACAGCAAGGAACCAGTTGTAATCCTCGTTGCCGGTGTGCGCGGGATTCGCCTCGCGCCGCTCGCGGCCCACGCGGCAGGCGCTGGCCGTGCGGTGATGACCGTCGGCCACGTAGGCGACCGGGACATTGCGGAACTGCTCGACGAATGCCTCGCCGCCCGCGACCCGCCAGACGGTGTGCGCGATGCCATCGGGCGCGGTGAAGTCGTAGAGCGGCGCGGTTTTCAGCGTGTCGGCGACGAGCGCATCGATGGTCGCGGAGTCGCGGTAGGTCAGGAACACGGGGCCGGTGTCGGCGCTGAGCGTGCCGATGAGCCGGGTGCGGTCGTCTTCTTTGTCGCGCCGGGTTTTCTCGTGCTTCTTGATGATGTCGCGCTCGTAGTCCTCGATGTGGCAGACGGCGGCGAGGCCGGTCTGCACATGCGCGCCCATGCGCTGCTGGTAGAGGTAAAGGCACGGCTCGCTCTCGCGGATGAGCGCGCCGCTTTGCTGGAGGGCGAGAAAGTTTTCGCGCGCCTGCGCATACACCGCATCGCTGTATGGGTCGGTTTCCGGAGGCAGGTCGATCTCCGCGCGATCCACGCGGAGCAGGGTGTGCGGCCTGCCCGCGGCAAGCGCGGCGGATTCCTCGCGATCGACGACATCGTATGGGACGCAGGCGACTTCGGCGACGAGGGCAGGCGCGGGGCGGAGACCGGTGAAGGCTTGGATGCGGAGCATAGGGCGGAGAGGAAAGGGGATTCGCCATGGCTGTGCAAGCGCGAGCGGCGGCGGGCGGTGGTCCGCCGGGCGCGAAAGGAGCGCGAAAGGAGCGCGAAAGGAGCGGCGTGCTTCCAGCCGCCGACCAACGGCTGAGCCGGAGGCGCACCAACATTTGGGCAAGGCGGCGTTATCGTGTTCGCGCACCGGGGAGATTTGGCGCTGCGCGCGATGTGGGGTCGGCGGCTGGAAGCTCGCCGCTCCCTTGGTCAGACGCCTCAGTTCACGTAAGCCGCTTCGTTCGAAAACAGCAGCGCCTGGGCGTAGGTTTCCCACGCGGTCAGCGGCCGGCGGTCCACCACTTCGCCTTCGTTCTGGATCGCCTTGGTGCGGCTGGCGCTTTTCTTCGCCTCGGCTCGCTTGGCCACGATCTTGGCCGTGAGCTTCAGATCGGCTCCGACGTTTCCGCCCTCGGACGGGGTTTTGCCTTCGAGGCCGAGGAACTTCACGGCCATTTGGAGTTCCGCCGGCTTCGGGTTGCGTTGAAAGATGACCCGATAGATCGCGACGACGCGCGAGAGATCATCGCGGGCTCCGGCGACTTCCGCTCGCGCGATCACGCGCCGCGCCACGTCCACGGCCATCGGGCTGTTCATGAGAAAGAGCGCCTGCTGCGGCACGATGCTCGTGGCGCGCTTGCTGTTGGTCATGTCCGGGTCGCTGAAATCGAAACTCTGCATCAGCTCGGGCAGATTTCCCCTGTCGATGTAGCCATAGACTGAGCGGCGGTAGCTGTAGGGTTCGTCCGTCAGATTGACTGGCTGGCCGCCCACGGTGCGGTCGAGCTTTCCGCTCATGGCGAGGAGGGAATCGCGCATCGCCTCAAAGTCGAGCCGGCGGATGTTGGCCCGCCAGAGCAGGCGGTTTTGCGGATCGATCTTGGCGTGGTCGGCGACGGTGTCGCTGCTCACCTGGTAGATGCGCGAAAGCATGATCACGCGGTGGAGCTGTTTGATGGACCAGCCCTTTTCCATGAAATACGAGGCGAGGTAATCGAGGAGTTCGGGGTGGGAAGGCGGCTCGCTCTGCGTGCCGAGGTCGTCGGGCGTGGGGACGAAACCTTCGCCGAAATGGTGCATCCACACCCGGTTCACGAGCACGCGCGCGGTCAGCGGATTCGTCTTGCTGGCGATGCACTGCGCGAGGTCGAAGCGTCCGCTGCTGTCCTTCGGAAAGGGCACCGGGCCGCTGGCGGGCGAGAGCACTTCGAGGAAGCGGCGGGGGACGATTTCGCCTCTCGTCTCGGCCTGACCGCGGATGAAAACGGGGGAGTCCTTCGGCTTGGGCGTGTCGGCGATCGTCATGGCCCGCACGGGGACGCCCGGGTGGGTGAGCAGGAGTTCGTTGATCTTGGCCGAACCTGCACCCGCGCGGTTGGCGAATTTGCGCGGCCCGCGGTTCGCCATCTCGCGGAACTGCTCCATCGTCACTCCGCCGCCCGCTTCCACCTTGTAGGGCATTTCGAGGATCTGCGCGACGGCGGGATCGAATCCGGGCAGGGGCAGGGCCCGGGCATTGGCGGCCGTGGAGAAAAACTCCGCGGCGCGCGGCTGGAGGCTGGCAAAGAGCTTGTTGTAGATCGCACCGAGGTCTTCGAGCGACTGGGGCTTGGCATCTTTGAGCGCGGCGACAACCAGCGGATTGGTGGTCATCTTCGACGGCTTGCGGCGCTCTTTTCCGTCGGTAGCGACCGGCGGCGTGCCGGCCGCCACGTATTCCGCGATGATCGCCGGAGCCTTCGCGGGGAAATCCGCGGGCTCGAGGTTCAGCAGCGCGCGGAAGGGGGCGAAGACCGGGTCGTTCGAGCGGATGTGGCGGGCCACGTCCTGCGCGAGTTCGGGGTCGATTCGGCGTTCTTTCATGAAGTCGGCGGCGATCTTCATTTCCGATGGGCTGGCGTTGCCTTTCCGGGCCTGGGCGGCGAGGAGGTAACCCGACGGGTCGGCGCGAAATTTGGCCGTCTCATCGGCCAGCGCCTTGTAGTAACCGTCGCGGATTTCCCGTTCGAGGACATCCAGTTTACCGTAGAAATCGGTAAGCTGATCCAGCGCCGGCATGGCGATCAGCGGTTTGTCCGGCGGCTCCGTGATGCTGGAGAAGACCCCGTGCAACGCGTAGTAATCCTTCGTCGGGATCGGGTCGAATTTATGATCGTGACAGCGCGCGCACGAAACCGTCAGGCCGAGGAAACCCTTGGTCACCGTGTCGATGCGATCGTTGATCACGTCGTTCGCGTTGTTGAAGCGCTCGCCGACGGTGATGAAGCCGAGGGCCGCGAGCCGGGGGTCGTCGGGCGTGATGTCGGGCAGTTTGTCCGCCGCGAGCTGCTCGACGATGAACTGGTCGTAAGGCTTGTCGTCGTTGAACGCCTTGATCACGTAATCGCGATAGGTCCAGGCGTAGGGAAAGCGGTAGTCCATCCGCCCGTTGTTGCCCGTCCCGCCGATGGTGTCGGAATAGCGCGCGGTATCGAGCCAGTAGCGGCCCCAGCGCTCGCCGTAGGCCGGCGAAGCGAGCAGGCGCTCCACGACCTTGGCGAAAGCCTGCGGTGACTCGTCGCTGAAAAAGTCCAGCACCTCCTGCGGCGAAGGTGGCAGGCCGGTGAGATCGTAGCTGGCCCGGCGGAGCAGGGTCTCCTTGTTCGCGTCGGGTGAGGGGGCCATGCCCTTGTCCTCGATCTTCGCGAGGACGAAGGAGTCCACCGCCGTCCGGCACCACGCGCGATTTTTCACCGCAGGCGGAGCGGGTTTGGTTGCCGGCTGATAGGACCAGT
>Ga0114966_10001535_pt1 | contig 21233 bp, 20 predicted proteins | sample M_130207_XF_Meta_FD_87029 | JGI IMG/M metagenome (GOLD analysis project Ga0114966, IMG submission 87029) | Freshwater microbial communities from Lake Montjoie, Canada to study carbon cycling - M_130207_XF_MetaG | ecosystem: Environmental > Aquatic > Freshwater > Lake | place: Lake Montjoie... | reverse complement strand
CATCATCCCGGCGCTCGAATCGAGCCACGCGCTCGCTTACGCGGCGAAAATGGCGCCGCGCATGAAGAAAGAACAGATCCTGCTGGTCAATTTGTCGGGCCGCGGCGACAAGGACATGCATACAGTGGCCGAGAAGTCCGGCCTGAAATTCTAGTCACAATGTCGAGAATCGCCCCCACCTTCGCCGCGCTCGCAAAGCAAAATCGCAAGGCACTGATTCCCTTTGTCACCGCCGGCGATCCCGACCCGGCGATGACGGTCCCGCTGATGCATGCGCTGGCCGCGGCCGGCGCCGATGTGATCGAACTGGGTGTGCCTTTTTCGGACCCGATGGCCGATGGCCCGATCATACAGCGCGCGAGCGAACGCGCATTGAAGCACGGCACATCGCTGAAGAATGTGCTCGAGTTCACCGCCGCATTCCGTCTGACCAATACCGCAACGCCCGTCGTGCTCATGGGTTATGCCAACCCGATCGAAGCGATGGGCTGTGAAAAGTTCGCCGATGCGGCGCTTGCCGCAGGGGTCGATGGCGTGTTGGTGGTCGATTACCCGCCGCAGGAAGCGGCACAGCTCGCAGCATTACTGTCGGCGCGCAAAATCGACACCATATTCCTGCTGTCGCCGACTTCGACCGAGTCGCGCATCAAGGAAGTCGCGCGCTACGCCAGTGGCTATATCTACTACGTTTCGCTGCGCGGCGTGACCGGGGCAGCCAACCTCGATGTCGGCGAGGTCGCCAAGAAAATGCCCGAGATTCGCGCTCACATCAAGCTGCCGATCGGCGTCGGCTTCGGCATACGCGATGCAGAAACAGCGCGGGCGGTGGGGAAAATCGCCGATGCGGTGGTCATCGGCAGCCGGCTGGTGCAGGAAATCGAAGCCAGCCCGCGCGACAAGGCGCTGGACAACATCTCGATTCTGGTTAAGGATATCCGCAGTGCAATCGACCGCTAAACCGGTTTTGGAACAAGCGGGCTATCCCGCGGAGGGCGGAACAGGTTCCGTCGGCTTGCCGATGGATGTGACCCCGAAGCGGGATGTAACGCACCGGAGATCCGCGTGCTTATGCGCGCCTTCACCGTCGCATTTCGCAAACGGGTCCCTGCTTCGCGTTCCGGCGCGTCCCCTTGCATGTCCCCCACTTCAGAGGAAGCTTCGATGAATAGCCAGGGCTTCGCGATGGGACGAATGCCATGAGTTGGTTGAAAAAGCTGCTGCCGCCCAAGATCAACCGCGACGGCGGCAGCCCGAAAAAAAACGTCCCCGAAGGGCTGTGGAGCAAGTGCGACGCCTGCGAGGCGGTGCTCTACCGCACCGACCTCGAAAAAAACCTCTACGTATGTCCGAAATGCAATCACCATAACCGGCTGTCGGCGCGCGAGCGCCTGGATTCCCTGCTCGATCCGGAAGGCCGCTACGAGATCGGCTACGAAGTGCTGCCAGTCGACACGCTCAAGTTCAAGGACAGCCGGCGCTATACCGAGCGTCTGGACGAAGCGCGCAAGGAGACCGAGGAAGACGACGCGCTGATCGTCATGCAGGGCAGCATCAAGACCATACCGCTGGTTGCCGCAGTGTTCGAATTCAGATTCCTCGGCGGTTCCATGGGTTCGGTGGTCGGCGAGCGTTTCGTGCGCGGCGTACAGGTGTGCCTCGAGCAGAAACTGCCGTTAGTGTGTTTTACGGCGAGCGGCGGCGCACGCATGCAGGAAGGCCTGCTGTCGCTGATGCAGATGTCGAAGACCTGCGCCGCGCTCACCCAACTCGGCGCCGAAAAACTGCCGTTCATCTCGGTGCTGACCGATCCGACCATGGGCGGCGTGTCGGCGAGCTTTGCGCTGATCGGCGACTTGGTGTTCGCGGAACCCAAGGCGCTGATCGGTTTTGCCGGTCCGCGCGTGATCGAGCAGACCGTGCGCGAAACGCTGCCGGAAGGCTTTCAGCGTTCGGAGTTCCTGCTCGAGCACGGGGCCATCGATCTGATCGTCGACCGGCGCGAAATGCGCGACAAGCTGGCGAGCGTCATCACGCTGCTGCAAAAGCTGCCTGCGGCAGCCTGACCGTTTCTACGAGGGGCCCATTTTCCGTGGATAAAATTCCGCCGCGCACGCTTGCGCAGTGGCTGGCTTACCTCGAGCAACTGCATCCGCAGGCGATTGCAATGGGCCTCGACCGCGTGTCGCGCGTTGCGCAGGCCCTGGGGCTCACTACCAAATTTACCGTTATTACCGTCGGCGGCACCAACGGCAAGGGCTCGTGTTGCGCGATGCTCGAAGCGATGCTCCTGCACGCCGGGTACCATGTTGGTTGCTATACGTCGCCGCATCTGTTGCGCTACAACGAACGCGTGCGTATCGGCGGCCGTGAAATTGAAGACGAGATTTTGTGCCGCGCATTTGAACGCATTGAGGCGGCGCGTGGCGACACTTCGCTGACGTATTTCGAGTTCGGCACGCTGGCGGCGGTCATGGCGTTTGGCGAAGCGGGGGTTGATGTCGCCATACTCGAAGTCGGGTTGGGCGGCCGGCTCGACGCCGTCAATGTATTCGATGCGGACTGCGCGCTGGTTGCTAGCGTGGATCTCGACCACCAGGATTACCTGGGGCATACGCGCGAGGCGATCGGCCTGGAAAAAGCGGGCATCTTCCGCGCCGGCCGGCCGGCGGTCTGCGCCGATGCGGAGCCGCCGACAACGCTGGTCGCGCATGCGCGCGAAATCGGCGCCGATTTAATGGTGATCGACTGTGATTTTGGTTACGTAGCCGAGCCGCAGCAGTGGCGTTACTGGGGGCCGGGCGGCAAGCGCCACGGCCTGCCGTATCCGGCGCTGCGCGGGGCTTTCCAGCTCGGCAATGCCGCCGCCTGCCTGACGGCGCTCGATTGCCTGCGCGGGAGCCTGCCTGTTACCGCGCAGGACGTCCGCGGCGGATTGCTGCAGGCGGAAGTGGCGGGGCGCTTCCAGGTGCTGCCCGGGCGGCCGCAGGTCATTCTCGACGTCGCGCACAATCCACATGCGGCGCGCGCGCTGACGGCCAATCTGGCGAGTATGCCAACCGGCGGCAGGACGCTGGCGGTATGCGCGATGTTCAAAGACAAGGACATCGCCGGCGTCGTGGCTGCGACCCGTCCGTACATCACCGATTGGCTGGTGGCAGACGCCGAAGGCACGCGCGGCGCCAGCGCGGCGCAGCTCGCTGCAGTGTTGGCGCACGCGGGTGCGAGCGCACCGGTGGCGCAATATTCAAATGTTGCCGCAGCCTGGCATGCCGCCTGTAATATGGCGGCCGATAATGATAAAATAATCGTTTTCGGATCGTTTCTTACCGTTGCCGCGGTGATGCGGGAGCGGCAGCGCAGGTAAAAACTCCGGACCGACATGGCGAAATTGATTAGCGAAGAAGAGCTGCAACTCAGAAAACGCGCGCGCCGCCGCCTGGTCGGCGCGATAGCCCTGGTAACCATCATCGCCGTGTTCCTGCCGATGGTGCTCGATCATGAGCCCAAACCGGTCAGCCAGGACGTCAGCATCAAGATCCCCTCGCCAGATTCAAGTGCGTTTACCTCCAAGATCGTGCCGGTAGTCGCGGCCGCGAAACCTGCACCGGATGCTCCGAAGTCAGAAGCGCCGGCAACAGCGGAACCCGCCGCCCCGCCGCTCCCTGTCAAATCAGAAGCGCCCAAGGTCGCCGCGCCTGCGAAGTCCGCGCCGCCGAAGGTCGCGGCAGTTGCGCCGGATGCGAAACCCGTAGTGCCGCCCGCGAACGATACCGAAGCCGCCCCGCCCAAGGAATCCGCGCCCGAGAAAGCGGTGGCACCCGCCAAACCGGCCGTTGCCGAGCAGCCGAAGGTCGCGGAAAAAGCGAAGCCCGTGGAAAAAATAAAACCTGCCGCCAAAGGTGTTGCGGGTTACGTCGTGCAGGTGGTGGCGCTAAACGATCCGGACAAGGCGAAGCAGATGCGCGACCAGATCGCGGCTGCCGGCGTCAAGACCTACACCGAGGTGGTGCCGACCGCCAAGGGCAATGTGACGCGCGTGCGCGCGGGCCCGTTTGCGTCACGCGGCGATGCCGAAAAAGCGCGCGACAAGTTGAAGGGCATGGGGCTGGCCGGCAACGTTATTCCGAAATGACCTGGTTCGATTACACGGTAATCGCAATCGTTGGCATATCGATCCTGATGAGCGTCATTCACGGCCTGGTGCGCGAGCTACTGGCGCTCGCATCGTGGGTGGTGGCATTCGTGGTGGCGCAGAGCTTTGCGGCGAATGTTGCATCATTGCTGCCCGCGGCGCTGGAGAACCCGTCGTTGCGCCTGCTGGCCGGGTTTTTGGGCGTGTTTTTTGCGGTTTTGATAGCGATGACGCTGCTGGCGATGGCGTTGTCCGGATTGATCAAGGCTGCCGGGCTTGGTTTCGCGGACCGCGCGCTGGGCGCGGTTTTCGGGCTGGTGCGCGGATTGGCGATAGTAGTGATTGCGGTCTTGCTGGCCGGGCTGACTGCGCTGCCGCGGGATCCGGCGTGGCAGCGGGCGATGTTCAGCGGACCGCTGGTAAATTTGGCCAGTTGGGTTAAAGTCTGGCTGCCTGACGATATGGCGAAGCACATCAACTACGGGTAAGGATTGTTATGTGCGGCATACTTGGCGTAGTAGCGAAAAACGCGGTCAACCAGGTCCTTTACGACGGGCTGCTGGTGCTGCAGCACCGCGGCCAGGATGCTGCCGGTATCGTGACCGCCGAGGGCGCCACCTTCCATATGCACAAGGGCGGCGGCATGGTGCGCGACGTGTTCCGCACGCGCAACATGCGCGGTCTGCTCGGTGCCTGCGGCATCGGGCACACGCGTTACCCGACTGCCGGTTCAGCCTGGTCGGCCGCTGAATCGCAGCCGTTTTACGTCAATTCGCCGTTCGGCATCGTGCTCGGACACAACGGCAACCTCACCAACACCGATCAGCTGAAAAGCGATCTGTTCCGTCAGGACCTGCGGCACGTCAATACCAATTCGGATTCCGAAGTACTTCTGAATGTTCTCGCCCACGAACTGCAGGAGGGTGCTGCCAATTACAAGCTCGACCCGGCGACGATTTTCGCCGCGGTGTCGGGTGTGCATCGGCGAGTACGTGGCGCGTATGCGGTGGTCGCAATGATCGCGGGCTATGGCCTGCTGGCATTCCGAGATCCTTACGGCATTCGCCCGCTGGTCTACGGCAAAATGGAGACCGAGCATGGCACCGAGTACCTGGTGTCGTCCGAGTCGGTGGCGCTCGATGCACTGGGTTACGAACTGGTGCGCGACATTGCGCCCGGCGAAGCCATCTTCATCGATGAAGACGGTCATTTTTACGCGCAGCAATGCGCGTTGAACCCGACGCTCAATCCCTGCCTGTTCGAGTACGTGTACCTGGCGCGGCCGGATTCGGTCATGGACGGCATCTCGGTTTACGAGACGCGTTTGCGCATGGGCGAAAGCCTGGGCGACAAAATCAAGCGCAACTTTTCCAACCTCGATATCGACGTGGTGATCCCGATACCGGATTCCAGCCGTCCCGCCGCGATGCAGCTTGCCAACCGGCTCAACCTGCCGTACCGCGAAGGCTTCATCAAGAACCGCTACATCGGCCGCACTTTCATCATGCCCGGGCAGGGCATACGCAAGAAGTCGGTGCGCCAGAAGCTGAACGCGATCGGCATGGAATTCAAAGGCAAGAACGTGCTGCTGGTCGACGATTCCATCGTGCGCGGCACCACCAGCCGCGAGATCGTGCAGATGGCGCGTGAAGCGGGCGCGCGCAAGGTGTTCTTCGCTTCCGCGGCGCCGCCGGTGCGTTTCGCCAACGTCTACGGCATCGACATGCCGACGCGCGACGAACTGATTGCGACCGATCGCAGCGACGAGGAAATCGCGCGCGAAATCGGCGCCGACCAATTAATCTACCAGGACCTGTCGGCGCTGATCGAAGACGTGCGCTCGGTCAATCCGAAGGTGACGCATTTCGAAGATTCGTGTTTCAGCGGCAAATACGTTACCGGTGACGTGACGCAGGCGTATCTCGACGGCGTGGAAGCGCAGCGCCGCGAGGGCGGCAAGCAGGCCGAGTTCGCGGCGTCGCAGCTTGATCTCAACCTGGAGGTCGTCGATTAACGACTGCAGTTGAATTTGACAAGTTATCCGCCAGCGGGTAACTTGCGATCTGCGCCGATTTGAGATCAGCTTGCGGGCGCCGCCGGTAGTAATAAAGTGTCACTACCGGACGACAAATAAATACGGCTAAAGCGAGCCAGAACCCGGTCCGCGCTAGCTGATCGGGTTTTTTATTGGGAAATTATCATGAAGAACGGTTTTACGACGACGATACTGCACGCGGACCTCGATTCGCCGATCGAGCATTTTGCCGTGCACAAGCCGATGCACACCTCGGTGGCGTACGGTTATGCCGACTCGCGGCAGCTCGCAAAGGTATTCAAGGGCGAGCAGTCCGGCTACGTCTATGGCCGCCAGGGCAACCCAACCACCGCCGCGCTGGAAGCGAAGATCAGCAAGATGGAAGAGGGCATCGCCACCGCCTGTTTCAGCACCGGCATGGCCGCCATTGCCGCTACGTTTGTCGCGTTACTGCGCGCTGGCGATCACGTCATTTCGAGTTCGTTTTTGTTCGGCAATACCAATAGCCTGTTCGGTACCCTGGACACTCTGGGTATTGAAATAAGCTATGTCGATGCAACCGACGTCAATAACGTCGCCAAGGCGATCCGGCCCAATACCCGGCTGGTATTCGTGGAAACCATCGCCAATCCGCGCACCCAGGTCGCGGATCTCGCGCGCATCGGCGAATTGTGTGCCGGCCACGGCCTGCTTTACGTGGTGGACAACACGATGACGTCGCCTTATCTGTACCTGCCGAAGCGGCATAAGGCGGGCCTCATCATCAATTCGCTGACCAAGTACATCGGCGGCCACGGCAACGCGCTGGGCGGTGCGGTAACCGATACCGGGCTTTACGACTGGACGCGCTTTCCGAATATTTACGACAATTACAAGAATACGCAGACCGCGCTCTGGGGCATATTGCAGATACGCAAGAAGGGATTGCGGGACATCGGCAGCACGCTGGCGGCCGAACCCGCTCACCGTATTGCGGCGGGCGCTGAAACGCTGGCGCTGCGGATGGAGAAATCCTCGGACAACGCGCTGCAACTCGCGCGCTTTCTCGCCGTTCATTCCAAGGTGACCAAAGTGTATTACCCAGGTCTCGACGACCATCCGCAGCACGGGCTGTCGAAAGAATTGTTCAAGACCTACGGTGCGCTGATGAGCGTGGAGCTGGCGGATGGCATCGACTGCTTTGATTTTCTGAACCGCCTGCAGCTCGTGATTTCATCCAGCCATCTGGGCGACAACCGCACGCTGGCGATCCCGATCGCACACACGATCTACTGGGAGATGGGGCCGCAGCGCCGCGCCGAAATGGGCATCGCTGACGCGCTGATTCGTCTGTCGATAGGCATCGAAGATCTGGACGACCTGATCGGAGACTTCAGGCAGGCGCTTGGCTGATTCAGGGCCAGGCGCAGCCGCGTCACGTTGATTGCGCTGCGGGCAGGATGATCGACTGACATCCTGAGGCGTCGCAGCGCAGGTAACTGCCTTGCGTATACCAGTCGGCGAGCACCCAGCGCTCGCACGCATGTCCGTCGACAAGATGCCGGTGCAGGGCCGGGCGGTGGGTGTGGCCGTGAATCAGGCGCGGATAGCCGTGTTCGCGCAAAACAGCTTCGACGGTCGCCGGCGTCACATCCATGATGGCCTCGGACTTGAGCAGCTTTTTCTCCGCATTTTCCGTGCGCAGGCCGGCGATGATCTGCTTGCGCGCGGGCAGCGGCTGCGCAAGAAACTGTTTTTGATAGGACGGGTTGCGCACCTTGGTGCGGAATTCCTGGTAGCCGGTGTCTTCCGTGCACAGAGTGTCGCCGTGCATCAGCAGCGTGTGCGTGCCGTGGAGATCCACCAGCGTCGGGTCGGGCAGCAGCTTGGCATGACAGGCAGAGCCAAAGCGCTCGCCGATCAGGAAATCGCGGTTGCCGTGCATGACATACAGAGGAACTCCGCCGTCGCTGAGCGCGCGCAATGCCGCCAGCACAGACGAGTTGAACGGGTCGTCATCGTCGTCGCCCGCCCAGTATTCGAACAGGTCGCCGAGGATGTAAAGCGCTTCAGCCTGCGCCGCGGGACCGCGCAGGAACGCGAAAAACGTCTGGTTGATGGCAGGACGGGTGGGGCAGAGGTGCAGGTCGGAGACAAAAATGCTGTGCATTTTTGGTGATGGGTAATGAGTTATGGGTTATGGGTTTTGGGAAGAGCCAAATGCCGCGGTTTAGCTCATCACCCATTGCCCATTACTCATCACAAGCTACTAGGCCACTTCCGCTTTTTCGATGATCACGTCTTCCACCGGCACGTTCTGGTGGCCGCCCTTGTTGCCGGTCTTGACGCCCTTGATCTTGTCTACTATGTCGGCGCCGTCGGTCACTTTGCCGAATACGCAATAGCCCCAGCCCTGCGTATTCGGCGCGGTGTGGTTGAGGAAATCATTGTCGGCGATGTTGATAAAGAATTGCGCGGTGGCCGAATGCGGGTCGCCCGTGCGCGCCATCGCGACGGTGTAATTGTCGTTCTTAAGCCCGTTGTCCGCTTCGTTCTTGATCTGCTCGCCGGTCGGCTTCTGTTTCATGCCGGGCTCGAACCCGCCGCCCTGGATCATGAAGCCGTCGATCACGCGATGGAATACGGTGTTGTTGAAATGGCCGCTTTTGACGTAGTCAAGAAAATTTTCGACCGTCACCGGCGCCTTGGCGGCATCGAGTTCGAGCGTGATGACGCCGTGATTGGTGTGCAGTTTGACCATGGTGGTTCCTTTATTTTGCGGCGGGCTTGTCGGCGCCGAGTATCTTCACGTCTTCGATCACTACGGGTTTGCGCGGCACATCGGACTGGAAGGGGCCCATCGGGCCGGTTTCAAGCGCGGCGATCTTGTTGACGACGTCCATGCCCTTGGTGACCTTGCCGAACACTGCGTAGCCCCAGCCCTGCGGCGTGGGGGAGCTGTGGTTCAGAAAGTCGTTATTTTTGTGATTGATGAAAAACTGCGCAGTCGCCGATTGCGGGTCCGAGGTGCGCGCCATGGCGATTGTGCCAATGTCGTTCTTCAGGCCGTTATTGGCTTCGTTCTGCACCGGAGCGCGTGGCTTCTTCTGCGCAAAATCATTGGTGAAACCGCCGCCCTGGATCATGAAGCCATTGATCACGCGGTGAAAGATCGTGCCTTTGAAGAACCCGTCTTTTACATACTGGAGGAAGTTTTCGACCGTCTTCGGTGCTTTGTCGGCGTAAAGCTCAAGCGTGATCGTGCCCATGTTGGTCTTCAGTTCGACTTCAGGGTTGGCTGCGACGGCGAGATTGCTGAATGCGAGCGCGGCTACGGCAACAAGCGTGCTGATTTTCATGTGGGTAAACTCGTCAATGGAAAGAGGAAAAAATAGATAGCAGCGTCTGCAGCAAACCGAGTCCTGCTGCTCAAGCCCCGCCTTCGTAAAGTATGCGCCAGGCGCCTTTTTCGAAAATCCAGTACTGGCGTTTCTTCATCTGGTTGGAAAGATTGCTGCTCGCATAATCCTGGTCGAAGCTGACCACGGCGAGATCGTCGCGGCCCGGATAAAGAAAAGCGCTGACGCGGTCGAGCTTCAGCTTGACGTAAGTTTTGGCGGCGTTGACCTGGCGTTTTTGCTGCGACCACGCGGCAAGGTCCTGCGTGCCGGTCGAAAACCCCGGTGCGTAATGCTTGAGATAGGTCTTGGTGTCGAGGCTTTCCCAGTCGCGGCGCCATTTTTCGACGCTCGCCATCAGGTCTTTGCGCACATCTTCAAGGGCCGCGGGTTTGATCCAGTCGATGCCGTCGGCAATGATGACCGGCGTAACGCCGATGCGCAGGTTCTTGCCGAGGGTTTCGAGGTCCTGGTTAGTGAGCACGACGCAACCGTCGCTCGCGCGCGGCGGGCGGCTGTAAGTGTCGAGCGGTACGCCGTGCAGCCAGATGCCGTTGCCATTGCGGCCTTCGCGCCGGTCCATTTCGTTCGGATAGCTGATCGGGAACGCGCCGACGCCGTAGAGCGCGCCCAGTTTTTCGCGCGGCAGATTGTCGGTCACGTGATAAACGCCGAGCGGCGTTTTCTTGTCACCTTGCTTGGTCTTGTCGGAGCCGTTCTTGCCGCTGCTGACGTAGTAGTCGGCGAGATAGCGCGGCACGCCCTGGTTATTTTCGAACACATACAGCGTCGACTGGCGCGTATCGACGATCAGTACGTGCTTCTGCTCGGCGGTCATCTGCAGCAGGTATTTCGGCACGCGGTCGGCAGGGCGCTCGAAATTGACGCGCGCCAGCCGCACGCGCGCTTCGTCGCGCAGGTCTTCGATGCGGTCGCGCGGCGCGTTGGGCGCTTCGCCGAGTTCGCGCAGGGGCCTCGAGCGCGCGAGCAGCAGGTCACCCTTGATCAGGTGGGCAAGGCGGAAATTCGGGTAGCTCCGGATGACCTTGTCGACTTCGGCGAGAGCCGCCTCGAGACGGTTATTGCGGATCTCGACCAGCGTTTTCACCAGCATCGCTTCGGGTTCGATCTGTGCCGCTTCGCTGCTTGCCGCCGCAGTTTTTTGTACGGCCTGGCGGCTGCCCATCGCCGCGGCATCGAGGGCGATGACGGTGCACGCTGCGGCGATGATCAGTCGCCATACGGGGCTGAAGGTGCCGGCGTTGCGCGCTGTCATGGCGGACATCAACTGCCGACGCGCTCCTGCTGGATCAGCCAGTGGCCACCGGTTTTGACCAGCACCAGCGTCTTGGTGCTCGCGACCTTGAGGTTCGCCGAGCGGTAACTCTGGCGGAACGTGACGGACACACGATTACTGTCGGCGAATTTCACTTTCGGCGACTCGACGCGCACGTCGATTTTCTTTGGCTTGGCAATGCGGGACTTGCGCGCGGCTTCCCAGTTGGCGCGCGGTTCTCCGCCGGGGGTCTGGAAGTCTGCCGCATAGAAACCGAGGTAACCCTTGACGTCGTTGTCCGACCACGCCTTGGCCCAGCTGTTGACGGTTTTGAGGACATCACTGTCGCGGGACGCGGTGGATTTCGCGGGCTCTGCAGGCTTGGTCGCTGGGGCCGGGGTCGGGTTCGCAACAGACGGCGTTGGCGTTACCGCGGGCGCCGTGGCCGGCGGCGGGGCGACCGGCGCCGGCTTGCTGGTGACGGCCGCGACGACGGTGGATGGGGTTTTGCCCGCGGCGGGCTTGCCGGTGCCGCGGGTGCCGCTCGAGAACAGCTCTTTGATCATCTCCAGCTTGGTCTGTGCCGCGGTATTGCTTTTGTCGAGCTGCAGCGCCTTGTCGTAGGCCTGCGACGCCATCTTGGCGTAAATGTCGCCAAGGTTTTCGTGCGCGGTCGCGTAGCTCGGGTGGGTGCGGATCGACATTTCGAGCGCGACGCGCGCCTTGTCGTACTGGCCTTGCGATGCATAGAGCACAGCTAGGTTGTTGTACGGCTCGGGCAGCTCAGGGTAATCTTCGGTCAGGCCGGCAAAAATCCTGATCGCGTCGGCAGGCTTGCTTTGCTCGGTGAGGATCAAGCCTTTCAGAAACCGGCCGCGCGCGTCTTTCGGATTGGTTTTGAGAAAATTATCGACGCGCTCAAGCGCCTGCGCCTGCTGGCCGGAACGGAACAGTTTGCCCGCTTCCGCATAATCGTCGGTTTGCGCGCCGGCGAATGCGGCGAACACGAGGCCGGCGAGGAGCAGGGCGATCCGTGGAATCGAGTTCAGCGCGTGCATAAAAGTCATTGTGCTATACTTTTTGAAATTTCAGGGTGTTAGTCTGCTAATCTCATAGATTTTACCAAGAACCCCGGCCAATTTAAACACGTGTTTTGCCCTTCCCGGAAATAAGCCGGGCGCCTGTCCCCCGGGGCCGGCCGCCGGATGGCAAAACCCCTCCCGCTACTGGCCAGGATGGCGGGCAAAAGGAAGCCGTTAATCGCGTCAGTTACCCCGGTTCCCGTCATGCTCAAACTCTACAACACGCTTGCCCGCGAAAAACAGGAATTCAAGCCGATAGTCCCCGGTGAGGCGCGCATTTACGTCTGCGGCATGACGGTTTACGACTATTGCCACCTCGGCCACGCGCGGGTGATGGTGGTGTTCGACGTGATCACGCGCTGGCTGCGCGCCTCGGGCCTCAAGGTGACCCATGTGCGCAACATCACGGACATCGACGACAAGATCATCAAGCGCGCTGCCGAAAACAAGGAGCCGATGGCGGCGCTGACCGCGCGCTTTATCGCCGCGATGGACGACGACGCCGCGGCGCTCGGCGTCATCAAGCCCGACTTCGAGCCGCGGGCGACCGAATATATCCCGCAAATGCAGGAAATCATCCGCGTGCTCGAGCAAAAGGGCCTGGCTTACGTGGCGCCCGACAAAGACGTCAATTACTCGGTGCGCGATTTCCCGGGCTACGGCAAGCTGTCGGGCAAGTCGCTCGATGATTTAAACGCGGGCGAGCGCGTCGAGATCCAGAAAAACAAACACGACCCCCTCGATTTCGTGCTGTGGAAGCATTCCAAGCCGGGCGAGCCGGCATGGCCCAGCCCGTGGGGCGACGGGCGCCCGGGCTGGCACATCGAGTGCTCGGCGATGTCGAGCGCGCTGCTTGGCAAGCATTTCGACATCCACGGCGGCGGCCAGGACCTGCAGTTCCCGCACCACGAGAACGAGATCGCGCAATCCGAGGGCGCGCACGGCCATACCTTCGTCAACTACTGGCTGCACAACGGTTTCGTGCGCATCGACGACGAGAAAATGTCGAAGTCGCTCGGCAATTTTTTCACCGTGCGCGAAATACTCGCCAAGTACGATGCCGAAGTCGTGCGTTTCTTTATCCTGCGCGCGCACTATCGCAGCCCGCTCAATTATTCCGACCAGCATCTCGACGACGCGCGGCAGGCATTGACCCGGCTCTACACGGCGCTCAAGGCGCACGATGCAGACGCTGCTCCGATCGATTGGAACAACGAAGTCGCCGCGCGTTTTCGCGACGTCATGAACGATGACTTCAATACGCCGGAAGCGGTGGCCGTCCTGTTCGAACTGGCGGCAGAAGTGAACCGCAGCAATTCGAGCGATGCCGCGGTGCTGCTGAAGTCGCTCGCCGGCCTGCTCGGTCTGCTGCAGCGTGCGCCGACCGCATTCCTGCAGGGCGCGCCCGGTAATGACGATTGGACGCCGGCACGCATCGAGGCGCAGATTGTCGCTCGTGCTACGGCCAAGCAGGCGAAGAATTACGCCGAAGCCGACCGCATACGCAAGGAACTGCTGGCCGCGGGCATCGTCCTCGAAGACGGGCCCAAGGGCACCATCTGGCGCCGTAATTAACGGCGGCGCGCGGGGACACATATGTTGCCGGTCCTCCAAAGCGCGTTCGGGTTTGTTGCAATTCTGGGGCTGGCCTGGCTCGCCAGCGAAAACCGCCGCGTAGTGGCGTGGCGGACCGTGATTGCAGGCGTTGCGCTGCAAATCGTGTTTGGGGCTGCGCTACTGAAGCTCACCGTCTTCAAACAGTTTTTTCTCGCGCTGAACGATGCGCTGCTCGCGCTCGAAAAGGCGGCGCAGGCCGGCACGACATTCGTGTTCGGCTATCTCGGCGGCGCGGCGCTTCCGTATGCCGAGACCGGAGCCGGTTCCACTTTTATACTGGCTTTTCGCGCGCTGCCGCTGGTGCTGGTGATCAGCGCGTTATCGTCGCTTCTCTTCTACTGGCGCATCCTGCCGTGGATAGTGCGCGGGATTTCGCGCGTGCTCGAAGCGACCATGGGCGTGGGCGGCGCGGTAGGCCTGTCGACCGCGGCGAACATATTCGTCGGCATGGTCGAGGCGCCGCTTTTCATCCGCCCCTATCTCGCGCAAATGTCGCGTGGCGAACTCTTTATCGTCATGACGTGCGGCATGGCCGGCATTTCCGGCACCGTGATGGTGATTTACGCGAGCTTTCTTGCGCCGGTCATTCCCGATGCGCTCGGCCACATCCTGATCGCGTCCATCATCAGCGCGCCCGCCGCCATCGTGGTTTCGGTATTGATGGTGCCATCGACCGGCGTCGCAACTTCCGGACGGCTGGTCCCGGCGCAGCAGGCGTCGAGCAGCATGGATGCGATCACCACGGGCACGCTCGACGGGCTCGGTCTGCTGCTGAATATCATCGCGCTGCTGATCGTATTGGTCGCCCTGGTGACGCTCGCCAACTTCATGCTCGAAGCGCTGCCCGCGTTCAATGGCAGGCCGATCACACTGCAGCGCATGCTCGGCATACTTTTGTCGCCGCTGGCGTGGCTGGTCGGCGTGCCGTGGAGCGAAGCACCGGCGGCGGGTGCGCTGCTGGGCACCAAAACCGTCCTCAACGAATTCATCGCCTATCTCGATCTCGCGCACCTGCCTGAAGGCGCGCTTTCGCTCAGGAGCCGCATGCTCATGACTTACGCGCTGTGCGGCTTCGCCAACTTCGGCAGCCTCGGCATCCTGATCGGCGGACTGACCACGATGGCGCCGGAGCGTCGCGACGAAATCGTCGGGCTGGGAATGAAATCGATAGTCGCCGGCACGCTCGCCACTTGCATGACCGGGGCTATTGTCGGCATGTTGTGGGTGGATTAAACAAAAAATCTGGCCACAGAGGCCACAGACGCCGCAGAGAAATTCAAAAACCCGCAATTCAAAGCAAGGCCTCGGTTTGCTTTGCCTCTGTGCTCTCTGTGGCTAATGTTTTTCGCTTTTTTTGCACCAGGTAATCCACATATCGCGAAAAGCGCTTTCGAGGTTGCGCGCGCAGGCGCGGCCGTCGGCATTGGGCGAGCGCGCCATCATGCCGCGCAGGTTCGCGCGCAGTTCGGCGAGTTGCGGCAGGTCTAACGCAAGTCGCGCCGCGATCTCAACATATTCATCACCGCTTTTGGCGACGATTTGCGGCAGGCCGACGTTGCTCAACATCGATACGTCGGCGCGCGAAGCGTGGGTAGTGCCTTCGAGCACGACCACCGGCAGCCCCATCCACAGCGAGAAGCACGTCGTGGTCGCGCCGTGATATGGAAAAGTGTCGAGCGCGATGTCGACGTGCTGGAACGATGCGAGATATGCATCGAATGCAAGCCGCGGCAGGATATCCAGTTGTTGCGCCGGGACGTCGCAATCGGCAAACAGTTTGCGCAGATGCCGTTCGGCGGCAACGCCGCTGACCGCCATTACCCGCAGCCGCGAGTTCGGCACGCGCTGCAGTATGCGCGCCCATAGCGCGGCTATCGTCGGCGTGATTTTGAACGCGCTATGGAAGGTGCCGAAAGTGATGTAACCGTTGGCAAGCGCAGGCAGGGGAGCGACCGCGGGCGTGCCGTCGGGCGGGCGCCACGCCATGTAGATGCCGGGCAGGCGCACCAACTGTTCGGAATTCAAATGCTCGGTCATGCCCGGTGGATCGCAGTAAGCATCGGTGATGCGGTAGTCCATGCTGGGCAAGCCGGTGGTGCTCGGAAAGCCCAGCCAGTTGACCAGGATGGGCGCCGGTTTGCGCGCGAACGCGAGCAAGCGGTTGTTGGCGGTTTGCCCGCTCAAGTCGACCAGGATGTCGATGCCGTCGTCGCGCACCAGTTGCGCGAGCTGTGCATGATCGAGGTCAACGGTGCCGCGCCAGTGCGCGCCATGCGTTTTCAGGCGTTCCGAATAATCGTCGGGACGCGCGACGTCGGCGTAGAGAAATATTTCGAGCTGCGCGCGGTCGTGATGCTCGATGACGGATTCGAGAAAAAACGTCACTGCATGCTTGTGTATGTACGGCGAAACGAAGCCTACGCGCAGCCGCCGCGCGGGGTCGCGGTCGTTATGATGTGGAAGCACTGCGTCTTCGAGCGCGCGCGCATGGCGTGCAGCCCATGCCTGGTGTTCGCGGAAAATTTCGGCCGCGTCCTGCGTGTCCGAGTAACTCAGCATGCGCAACAGCGCACTGTGCGCGATGGGGTCGCCGGGTTGCAGCGCAAGCGACTCACGTATGGTTGCAATCGCTTCCTCGACTCGCGCCTGCTCGAACATGACGGCGGCCAGCGTGTGTTTGAGAGCGGCATGGCGGGCATCGATGCGCAGGCCGGCGAGGCAGCACTCTTCCGCCTCGTCGTAGCGCGACATGACTTTAAGCAGGACGGCGAGGGTGCTCCAGCCATCAGCGAAGTCCGGCTGCATGGCAACGGCCGCGCGATAGCTAGCGATCGCGCCCGTGAAATCGCCGGTGGCGGCAAGCACGTCGCCGAGGCGGGCGTGGTCCCTGGCGGACGGCGCGAGCGCTATTGCGCGGCGCATATGACGTATGCCTTCCTGCGCCTGGCCCTGGGTGAGCAGCGCTGCCGCAAGCAGGCTCAGGACTTCCACGTGGTCGGGTTCGTCAGCGAGCGCGGCCTGACAGCGGGCAACTACATCCGGATGGGATCCCTGTTGCTGCAGGCGCAGCGTTTCCGCGATCCAGCGCGAATCGACTTTCGCTGCGTCAGGCGGCGCGGAAGCGCGCGCACCAAGCAGGCGCTTTAAGAGGCTGCCGAGCATCGGTATGTACTAGAACAAAAAAGAGCGGGAACCGCCGATGGACGCCGATAAACGCCGATGTAAGTTGCAATGAGTAATGGGCAATGGGTAATGGGTAAATCGCGATTCTGGCGTGCGTGGTAGTCACGATTATTCATCGTGAGTTCCCTGTTGCTGTTCAATCTGTTGTTGACCTTATCCGCGTTCATCGGCGTTCATCGGCGGTTGCATTTTGTTTTTGCGCTAGGCTCTAGGTCGGCGCCGGTTTGATCAGGATGGATTCGCGATTGCCGAGGACGACGAAGGACAGCGCTCTTTTGGCGCAGAATTCGTCCCACGCTTTTTTCGCGCCCGGACAGAAGATGGAGCCGTCGCAGATGATGACGCCGCCGGTATTCAGGCGCGGGTAGAAGTATTCGAGCGCGGTGAGCGTGGGCTCATACAGCGTGACGTCGAGGTGCACGAACGCCCAGTCGCGCTCCGGCAGCGTCGCAAACACCTGCGGTATCCAGCCGGGGCAGATGGCGACCTGCGGGAACTCGCCGAAAAAACCGCGCACCAGTTCCGGCGAGATGTTGGCTTTGGCGACCGGGAAAAACGCTTCACGGCGGGTCGTGCCATCTTCACCGCGTACCGGGATGAGGTCGTGCTCGCCGGAAGCGCTGGTGCCGACGAAGCTGTCGATCAGGTAGAGGCCGTCGCCTTTGAACGCCGGGTCGCGACTGCGCCACGCATGCGCGAGCAGGAGCGCCGTCGCCCCGCGGTAGGCGCCGCATTCCGCGCGTGCGCCCGGCAGCGCGAGTGTCGAGAAAAAATACTGCAAGAGGTCGCGCCGGCTTTGAAAGCGGTGAAAAACGTTGAAAGGCGTGAGCGGCGTGCTGGTCTGGTTGAGGCAGCGGTGATAGAGATCGACGAAATTTTCGGTGCCCACGTTGATGTCGCGAAAGAGGATGCGCAAGTGCGCGTCTATGGGTGCAGCACCATGCAAACGGTTTAACGCTTCCTCTGCTTCGAGCGGGTATTCGACGGCAGGCGAGTCTCCCGGTTTGAAGGCGGCGAGCAGTTTTTTCAGCAACATGGCGTGGGCCGCGCGCGGCCTCAGTTCAACGGCAGGCCGGCGTGCTTTGCAAATGCAGAACGCGCTTGCAGCCGTTTGTAATAAGCGCCGAGATTGGGCAGGTTTTCGCGCACGATGTCCATATTGAACCAGCGATGTATGGAAACGCCGAGCGGAATGTCGCCCATCGTGAAATCGTTGCCGGTCACATATTGGCGATTGGCCAAATGTGTATCAAGGATGGTCATGCTCACTGCCAGTCCTTTGCGCGAGCTTTCGACCAGCGGCATGTCGCGTTTCGCCGGTTCCGTGCGCACGAGGTTCCAGAAAACCGGCCGCAGATTCGGCCACACGGTGGTCGCGTTCCAGTCCATCCAGCGGTCGGCATCTGCGCAGGCCTTGGCATCCGACGGGCACATCGACCCCAGCCCGTATTTGCGCGCGAGGTAACGCACGATGGCCTGCGATTCCCACAGGATCATGCCGTCCTCTTCTATCATTGGCACCAGCGCGTTGGGGTTTTTCGCTTTGTACTCGGGCGTGTTATTGACGCCAAACTGCATGCCGGCGTCGATGCGCTCGAACGGGATATTGAGTTCGCCGCAGCACCACAGCACTTTCTGCACGTTGATCGAATTGGTACGGCCCCAGATTTTCAGCATAGGATGAGTTTCCCCGGATCGGGTCGTGCATTGAAGGAGGCGCTTAGTCTAGCGTGCGCGCCAGAGTCGGGCAATGAAAGCGGAAGTCGGGCGGCGGAATCCGGCCGCTTAGTTAGAACCGGTGATTTTTTCCACCCACACCAGTTCGCAAGCGCCGGCGCCGGTGTCTTCGCGGGTCAACGAGCTTTTCCAGCGCCAGCCGTCGGGAGCGCGCGCTTCGATCAGGTAGCCGGAGAAGCTTACCTTCATGCCGGGCCGGATGGCGCGCAATGCGCGCTCGACGTCGGCGCTCGCCGGCACCATGTGCATGTTGGCGCTGTTGACTTCGATGTCGCGGCGCGGGATCGGAAACTGGTCAACGTGCCAGTGGTAGAAGCGGTTCGACTGCGAGATTTTCACCTGCTCGATGACCGTGGGATTGGCCATCGGGCCCCAGCCCAGCGCGAGATCGACCGGTGCTAATTCTGCTTCGCGATCCATGGAGTAGTGCTCCGTGCCGAGCACGCGCGCTTCGAAGGTGAATTTTTCGAGTGCGGTGATGTGATAGCCGTACGCGTTCCAGTCGTGGTTCAGGGACGCGGTAACGCCGACTGCCGGCGCCCGGATCTTGTGCGAATTCCAGTACTGGTAGCCGCTGCCGACCAGCAGCACGATGAGGAAGAAGCGGCCGAGAGTCATTGGTTTGTGAAGCGGTGAAAGTGTGCATGGGTGAATGAGTGAACTCCCTCATCCTAGCCTTCTCCCCCGGTTACGGGGGGAAGGGATTTTCACCCCTTCACTCCTCCACTTTTTCACTCCTGCGCAGTGACGTGAGCGTTGAATGCAGTGAAAAATTGCTCGGCCAGTTTTTTGGCGACACCATCCACCAGTCGCGAGCCGATTTGCGCAAGCTTGCCGCCGATGGTCGCTTTGGCAGCATAAGAGAGAGTGGTCTGCTCGCCGGCGGGGGTTAGGGTGACGCGTGCTTCGCCCTTGGCGAAGCCGGCGACGCCGCCCTGGCCTTCGAAAATCAGCGTGTAGGCGTTGGGCGCGTCGACGTTGGTCAGCGTGATCTTGCTTTTGAACTTCGCGCTGACGGGCCCCACTTTGGCCGACATGGTGAGATTGAACTCGGAATCCGAAATTCTTTCCATCGTCTCGCAGCCGGGAATGCAGGCCTGTAGCACCGCAGGATCGCAGATCGCGTCCCACGTCTGCTGCTGCGGTTTGGGTATGAGTTGTTCGCCGGTGATATCCATGAGTGCGATGTTACCTTGCGCGTGGCGGTAACGCGAGCAGCGCGGGACTTTTTGTGCGTTCAGGCTTTGGCGGAGGCGGCCAGCGCGCAATCGCGCGCGAGTTTCTTCAGTTCGTGCGAAGCGGCGATCTCGTGCTCGCGCACGAAAGCCTCGTGATTTTTCTCGACGTCGGCGAGGCGGTAAACATAATTGACCATGAGGCCGGCGGAGCGCTGCACGCCGGGTTTGGACGTATCGGCGAGCCAGTTCAGCTTTTCCATGCGCGCGCCATTGCCGAGGTGAAAGCGCGCGACCGCGTCGAGCGGCTCATTATTTCTTTTTGCGGCGGTCAGATAGTGTGCGCACAGACCCATCAGCAGCGGCCGCAGGCGAGCGGCGAGTTCGGCATCCGCGAACCAGTCGGCTTCGTTGAGCAGCGCCACGTCCGGCGCAATATCGGGGCGCTCGCGCGCAACGTCGGTGAGCCACGAGCGAAAGCCGGGAATCGGCGACAGCGTCGTGAAAGTGCCGAGCCGCGGGAATTCTTTGCCGAGTTCGTGCACGACCTGCTTGATCAGCAGGTTGCCGAAGGAGATGCCGCGCAAACCGTCCTGGCAGTTGGTGATGGAATAAAAGATCGCGCAGTCGGCGCGCGCCGGTTCTGCTTCCGGCGACTCCGGATCGAGCAGCGGGGCCACGGTGGTGCTGATGCGTTCGGTGAGCGCCACCTCGATGAATATCAGCGGCTCTTCAGGCAGGGCCGGGTGAAAGTATGCAAAACAGCGGCGGTCGGCGGCGAGCCTGCGGTGCAGATCCGGCCAGCCCGCGATTTCATGCACGGCCTCGTACTCGATCAGCTTTTCGAGTATCAGCGCCGGCGTGCGCCAGTCGATGCGTTCGAGGCGTAAAAAGCCACGGTTGAACCAGGAACCGAACAGGTGTTCGAGGTCGGCATCGACGCCGACCCAGTCCGGATGCGCTTTCAGTTCGCGCAGCAGGCGCCGGCGCAAGTCGACCAGCGCCGCAGTGGCGCCGGGCGCGACGTTCAGCCGCCGGAACAATTCCTGGCGCGGCGGTTCGACGGCGTCCTGCAGCGCGACCAGGTTTTTCGGTGTGGCGTCTTCACCATAGGCCGCGGCAGCGGCGGCGATAGGTGCCGGGTCGGGTGAAAACTCGGTGGCGAGCAGATTGATATACGGCTGAAATGCGTTGGCTGGCAGCGCATCGTATGCGGCAAGCGCATCGCGCGCGAGCGCGGCGCCCGACACTTCGCCTCGTTCCGAGAGCAGCGCGTGGCACAGCGCGATGGCCTCGCGCGCTTTACGATCGGCGGTACGCGCGCTGTCAACGGGGGCGGCAACGCTACGCAGCAGGCGTTTGAGGAACGAAGGGGTATTCATCGGGTCGAAGCAGTAGTGGCGGGCAATTATCTGCAGTGCGGCGTGTATTGCACAATTAACGGCAACGCGCGCAGGAAATGAATGATGGTGCCGATGCTAGCCGATGCATGTGACGTTCGCAACCGCGCCGCAGGTGCTTTGTCGCGGGTTTTTAGACTTGTCCGGTTTCGTAGCACATGAATTGTCCGCTCTTTCTGTCGAGGGCGGGAAACGGTGCAGGGCGTAGCCCGCAGCCGT
>Ga0114966_10001533_pt1 | contig 21243 bp, 21 predicted proteins | sample M_130207_XF_Meta_FD_87029 | JGI IMG/M metagenome (GOLD analysis project Ga0114966, IMG submission 87029) | Freshwater microbial communities from Lake Montjoie, Canada to study carbon cycling - M_130207_XF_MetaG | ecosystem: Environmental > Aquatic > Freshwater > Lake | place: Lake Montjoie... | reverse complement strand
GCACAAGCGTAGCGGGCACAAGCGTAGCGGGCACAAGCGTAGCGGGCACAAGCGTAGCGGGCACAAGCGTAGCGGGCACAAGCGTAGCGGGCACAAGCGTAGCGGGCACAAGCGTAGCGGGCAAGAGTGAAGCAGGCGCAGCAATGGGTGGCGGAGGTCTCCTAGAAATCCCCTGCGGACGCGGTAAAACCGTCATTGCCTTGAAAATCATCAGCGAAATGAAAAAGAAAACCTTGGTCATCGTGCATAAAGGCTTCTTGCTTAATCAGTGGATAGAACGGATTACGCAATTCCTGCCGAGCGCGAAAGTCGGGCGCATCCAAGGGCAGGTTCTCGACATCGAGGGCAAAGATATTGTCATCGGCATGCTCCAGTCGCTCTCCATGAAAGAATACGCCGACACGCTGTTTCATTCGTTCGGACTAATTATCGTGGATGAATGCCATCATATTTCGTCCGAAGTGTTTTGTCGGTCGTTACAGAAAATTATAACCCGGTATACGCTTGGTCTCAGTGCGACCATGAACCGGAAGGATGGTTTAACTAAAGTGTTTAAAATGTTCTTGGGCGAGATTGTGTATAGTGAAGAACGTGAGTCAACCGACCAAGTTTTGGTAAAAGCCATTCAATACGAAGTCGATGCGCCGGAATTTAATGCGATGTGTTATGATTATCGCGGCTCACCGGCTTATAGCACGATGATTTCTAAATTATGCGAATACCGTCCGCGTAGCGACTTTATCTTGCAAGTGCTGGAGAAAGAACTGGCTATTGGCAAAGAAACGCAGCTGGCTATGCAAGTAATGATTTTGGCACACAATAAAAATGTCTTGACGTATTTACATGATGCGATTAAGCAGCGCGGGCAGTATACGGTCGGGTATTACGTCGGCGGCATGAAAGAACCGGCGCTAAAACAAACCGAGACGTGCCAAGTGATCATTGCGACGTATTCGATGGCGGCGGAGGCGCTTGATATTAAAACTTTGACGACGCTTATTTTGGCGACCCCGAAGACGGATATTGTTCAAGCGGTGGGACGGATATTGCGCGTGAAACATGAGCGACCTTTAGTGATTGATATTATCGATTCGCATGACGTGTTTTTGAGCCAGTGGCAAAAACGCCGGAAATATTACACGAGCAATAATTATAAAATAATGCATACGAAAAGTGACTTGTATGCCTTGGACAAATGGACGACGCTGGGGGAAAAGAAGCCGAAAGAAAAAAAGCCGGCACTTGCAAAAAAAGAAAAAACACCGGCAATAGCGCCAGCAAAAAAAGCAACAGCACCAGCGCTTGATACAAAAGGGTTAAATGGCAGCAACTTATTGACTAAAGGTGTTTCGGCAGCCGCGCAATTAATTAATAGTTGTAAAGCAAGCGAAGCAGATGCAGACAAAGCAGAAGAAAGCGCAAGCGAAGCAGATACAAGCGAAGCAGACACAGATGCAAGCGAAGCAGATGATGACAATATATTATTCGGTGGTTCGACGAAGAATAAATTGCTAAAAGGTCGTTGTTTTATTTAAAAAAATATTTACATTAAAATAACGGTGCCGCCCACCTTTCGACTGCAGCCGCGTTGGCGGTATTTTTTACCACCCTTTTTTGTTTTGCGTCCTTTCTTGGCACCGCCTTTTTTACTGCCCTTTTTGGTCTTGCGGACTTTTCGGCGTCTGCCACCGGACATAACGTCATTGCCACCACGGCTGACAATCGCGCCGCTCGTGCAATTTCGTGACCAAGGCGCATAACTGCCGCCATAAGTGCCCGTCTCTGCACCACTTTCAAACCCAAAACCACCGCCGACTTGAGTGCTCGTGGGAATTGTAGTCGGAAATTCAGTGTAATTCGCCGGCTCCATTGAGGCACCGCTTCCACCTGTAAAATCGGCCGGCGATAGAGGTCCTCCGCCTCGCTTGTAAAAGCGGATCTTATGTTGTTTACGTTTTCGGCTTCCTCCAGCAGCAGGTACCATATTCATTTCTTATATATATATAATAATTATTTTAATTAATATATATTTGTTGCTTTTTTAAACTTAATGATGGCAACGTTTGCTGTGCTTGTGCTTGCGAGAGCCGCCATGCTTCTTGCTTTTCTTACTCTTGCGTGAGCCGCCACGCTTCTTACCACCCGCCGAGGAAGAACGCACGCGGGCACGACGCGCGTGTCCTTTTGTTCGGCGCAGACGGCGGCGCGATCCACCCATTAAACTGCCACTTGCTGGCGCATACTCTCCGGGTGTCAACGAAGCCATATGACCGCCTTTCATTTGACAAGCAGTTTTACCACCTAAAAGTACTGACATCTTTTATATATATTCTTCTTATATTTTATATTTTTCTTATATTTTATATTTTTCTTATTTTTTATTTTAATCATTTTTTAATAGCGACCGGTTGCCATTTTTGGAACCGTTTTGAAAATACGCATTCCATCAATACCGTTTTCTCTAAATCAACAAATTTGTCTAAATGGGTATTTTCAAATTCATCTTCGTCGTCGCTTTCTTCTAATAAATCCAAATTCGCATTTTCCTTAATATGGCGAAATAAACTGTTCAAAAGAACGCTGGTTTTATAAGTTGACACTAAAGCGGTGCCAATTAATTTATTATCGGCGGGCGCGTATAAATGATACATATCGGCGGCTAAATCGGCTTTTACTTTAAAGAGCTGCGTCTGTGTATAAGGCTGCTTCGCTGACTGTTTTTGTATCTGCTGCGCTTGTATCTGCTGCGCTTGTATCTGCTGCGCTTGTATCTGCTGCTGTGCTTGCATAGGCTGCTTATTAGACTGCTGCGCTTGAATAGGCTGCTTATAAGGCTGCTGCGCTTGCTTATAAGGCTGCTTATTAGGCTGTTTTGCTTGCCCCCCTTTGTAAACACCAATCCCATACGTATTATAAGGCAACATGGTGAGTTGTGTTTCCGCCTCTTCATAGGTTGCCGTTATGACCGGCATGCCTACCACTAAACTCGTGGTCGTATACGCAACTTGCCCAATATGATTTTGAAATAAATCTACTAAGGTATCAATATTATTATTTTTTAGTGCCGCGCCCTTGTAATAATGCACCTGTTCGCTGGTGAAAAAATGTTGCCGCTGGTGCTGAAAATAGGTCCCGTAAATAATTGTCCCTAAAGATAATTTGTTCGAGAAAACCGACGGAAATAATTTAATATCGCTATAATTGCCGCGTTCATTTAGTATGACGAGCAAGCAGACATTTTGATCACCCCAATACGTATACCACACCAAGGCTTTCGGACCCTTGGGGATAATATAATACAGCGGCGCATAAACTTTCTTATGTAAGCGAGGTTCATAGGAAAGTTCTAAATTAGGCAAACGACTGAACAAGTGCATTTTCTCTTCCGGTGTAAACATTTTGCTTATATATAATATAGGTATACCTTTATATATTTTTTATATTTTATAAATTAAAAAGGGGGGTTCCGCCCCCCCACGACGGTATTATTCTCTTCTCCATACGGGTTTGAAAGGGCAGAGCCCTTTGGGTTTGAAAGGGTATAGCCCTGGGGGGTATTATTCTCATCATACGGGTTTGAAAGGGTGGAACCCTGGGGGGTATTATTCCCATCGCCATACGGGTTTGAAAGGGTGGAACCCTTTGGGTTTGAAAGGGCAGAGCCCTTTGGGTTTGAAAGGGCAGAGCCCTTTTTTAAATCGTTCAAAAATAATGACAATTCCTCTGTCATGTTTTGCTCTGTTGGTGCCTTTGCATTATTATTAGTATTATTATTTAAGGTCGCAAAGATATCGCGGTATTGTTCATTCGGTTTATTGACTAAATCCTTTATTTTCGGAACGGTTAAAGTATTCAATAAAAACATGTATAAATGATGGATGAGAAAAATCAAGGTTAAAGATATTATTGTCCATTTAATTATAGAGAAAACCATTCTTATTATAAAGCGGACATTCTTTAAAGCGCATTATAACGTATACATCACAAATTCAAGAATTTCATTAAATCGGCTTTATTCTCACTAGCATGGATATCTTCATTTGGTGGTAAATAAAAATAATTATCTCTCAACACCTCGCCGCTGCTATCATATTCAAAGACCCACTCGAGCTTGTTTGCTGCTGTACTGCTTGTGCTGGTACTGCTAACGCTAGTGCTGGTACTAGCCTTATACACTTTTTGTACGATTAATTCCGGATGCGTTTCCGGCGGCACTTGGTACCATTCCTCGTCTACTTTTAAAAATTCACTCGCATCAATTGTAACAGGATAAGCGCCCAGTAAAGTTTTCACGATCGGCACATCTTTAATTTCTACGCGGAACAGTTTATTGTTTTCAATTTGAAAGAGCCCGTCTTGTGTCCACAAATTATTTATATGCCGTACTTCTACAAAATAAGCCGCCAGTTTTTGTTTTATGCTGTCACTGAAAGCATAATTTGAACTATTGGCGTTAGCGTAAATGCGCATTATTAATATAATTAAGCACAAACCATTTAAACCTATTTTAGATATATTAAATAACAATAGAGCAAAAATGCAAGCGAAGCAGTCCGAACAAGCGAAGCAGTCCGAACAAGCAGCGCAGCCATCTGTAGCAACTTCTCTCATCTTGATTGAAACCAACGGGACCGTTAAAAGCTTAAAAGCTAAAGACGTCACGATCGATACGCTTTATAAGAAATGCGGCTTTCGCACAAATGATGATTTTACTCGGCAGCATACATGGGAAGTAAAGCTCTTATCTGTGAAGCATATTATTTCCGTCTGGGCGAAAAAGGTCGGCAAAGCGAATTTTGAAAATAAGTATGATTTTCCGCCACCGATTGATACCGCCTTGTTTTTCGGCACTTGCGCCGTAGTGCAAACGGATGAAGCCGGCAATTTAATTGATTTAACTAAAGAAACTTGGGAAAAGATTTATGAGAAATTGTTCGGGGGATTTGAAGATTTAGATAAGTCAGAAGAACCCAGCGAGGATGAATTAGAAGATGTTGATCCGTCTTTATTGACTGCCAATGGTTATTTGAAGGATGGCTTTGTCGTGTCGGATAAAGACTCGGTGGAAAATTCTGAGGAAGATACGGAAAGTGTAAGCAAGCCTGTTATTAAAAAGAAGTCCACGGTTGTTAAAGAGAAGAAGGAAAAGAAGGTAGTAGAGAAGAAGGTAACAGAGAAAAAGGATAAGAAGGTAGTTACCGAGCCAAAGGTAATTGAGAAAAAAGTAGCAGTGCCTAAAGTAGCATCAGCAAAAGAGAAAAAGCCTAGTACTACCAGACCAAGCAGTGCCAAGCCAAGCGCCAAGCCAAGCGCCAAGCCTAGTGCAAAAAAGAGCGCACCGGCACCAATTGATCATGAGAGCGAAGATGAAGAAACCGTGTCTGAATTAGAAGAAGAAGTGTATACATTCTCTGATGAGGAATAAAGAACTTTCTTAAAGTTCTTCATATAAAATTGAAACAAATATAAACATAATTTATATTTGTATACCAACCATAAAGATGCGCACTATTCCCAACCCGACTGAATTTCGCCAAAATGTGGGCAAGCAATTACTCAAAATATGTCCCCAGTTTTCCCAGCTAGTCGCCGAAAATATGGAACGCAGTATTTATAATTATTCTCTCCAAGAAGCCGGTGAACGAAATATCGTGAAGAAATGGGACAATCCGTTCTTCGTGCAAATGTATATTGATCGGCTCCGATCCTTTTATATTAATCTGAAAGGATCACCGGAATTACAGCAACGTTTATTGTCGCGCGAAATTAAACCGCAAGATGTCGGCAAATTAACGCATCAAGATATGGCGCCGGCAAAATGGCAGAAACTTATTGAAGAAAAGAAAATTCGCGATGAAAATAAATACACACCGAAATTAGAGGCATCAACGGATAACTTCACATGCCGTAAATGTAAATCGAAGAAATGTAGTTACTACCAGCTGCAAACGCGGTCGGCAGATGAACCGATGACGACGTTTGTGACGTGTTTGGATTGTGGCAGCCGGTGGAAATGCTAAATACTTTTGGAAAAAGTATCACAAAACTTTTAGGACAAACTATATACTTTTGGAAAAAGTATCACAAAACCTTTGAAACAAAATATAAAAATGAATTAACTTTTTTATATTTTTTGGTTATTTGTTACCTTGTGTACTTATGTTTCTTATTTTTCTTCCCTCTTTTTGTATTTGATGATTTCTTATTCTTTTTCTTATTATTTTTTTTCGTATATTTTTTAATATGTTTTTTAATGCGCTTGGTAAGCTTGCGCTTGGCTTTCCCACCAGTGGCTGCTGCTACTGGTGCCGCTTTTTCTTCTTCTACTACCGGTTCTTTGATTGCTTGTGCTTTTTTAAAAGTTATCCCTAATACTCGGTCAGTTAAATCGATATCAATCGCCTCGGTTTCATTATAACCATGAGTTATTAACGCAATATCGCCTCGTAAAGAACCAGGACTAAGAGAGATTATTTTAGATGTATCTTTATTGTCAAATTTATCTTCTTCTAACAAACCAAAATTATCTGATCGACTTGACTCAGGCGTAAATAAATATTTTGTTTTTAAGGCTTTATACACATCATTGAGGACACTTTTTTCAAAATCCGCTTTTAAAACAGCCGATAACGTAGCATAACTTTCGGAAGCAGTAGTCTTTATTGCAGCAGCAGCAGGACTAGTAGCAAGAGCAGGCGTAGCAGCAAGAGCAAGAGCATCAGCAGCAGCTTTGGCATCAGCCGCAGCCTTATCAGCTTTCTCTTTCTCTTTTTCGGGGTTCAACTCATCAACCACCTTCGTTTGTTTCAACAATTTATCAATGTCTTTTTCTAATTCTTCTGCGGTAAGTGCCGGTGCTGTTGCTCCTTTTGCTGGTAAAGCTAGCCCTAGTGTATCCAATAAATATTTATAAATTGGTTTCAGATCTTTCCCAGCTGCTGTTATTTTTTCCTTAGGATCAATCTTTGCTAATTCTTTCTCATTTTTAACCTTTTCAACTTTAACTTCATTTAAATCAGCCGTTAAGTCCATTAATTTTTTTACTTGCTCTAATTCGATATTATCTCTCACTAAACAAGCATTGGTAATTGGATCTAAACCTTTTAAAAGTCCGCCGCCTGGACTAGTCATAAAATACGGATGTTTAAATACGGCTGTATTAGCATCCCAGGTTTTAAACATTTCTCTCTTCTTATCCTTATCCTCATAAGTCGCATATATTTTTTTCACCGGATCTTTGATGAAATCAATACCAGTTTTCTCGTGTAATTCTTTAATGACATACCCGTGACAAAAGGCGACAATTTGCGATTTATCTTTAAAAGGCGCAGCACTAGCAGCAGCACTAGCAGAAGTACTAGCAGAATCACCAGAAGCCTGCGCAGCTTGAAACCAAGCAAAAAATTTCGCCAAATCGGCTTGCCGGACTTGTTCATCCGCACTTAATTTTGCTTTATAATAGCTATTCGTTTCAATTTCCTTTTTCAATTCTTCTTCAGCCTTTTTCATCTCTTCTTCGGCTGTTTTAACGGCTGCTTCGGCTATTTTTGTTGGCGGGGTCGGTGGTGTTGGTGTTTTTGGGGCTAGCGGGGTCGGCGGTGTTGTATCTTCTTTGAATTGTTTATCCTTTGCCTTTGTTAATGCCTCTTTTGCCGTTCTTAAAGCTGTTTTTTTTCCTTCTAATTTTTGTTTTTCTGCTGCATCCGGATTTTCTAATAATGTATCCCGAGCGCCTTGATATAAAGAATAATTAAATGTTACCGTTGCTGCTGGTGCTGGTGCTGCTGTGCCTGCTGGTGCTGGTGCTGGTGCTGGTGTCACGTATATTGGTGCCAAAACTGTTTCTATTTTATTACCAACTTTTTCAATAATATCCGGATGAATACCATAATTAGAAAAATCATGTAAATTCGTTTCATCAAACACAAATTGCGTGTCGTTTTCTTTTTCATTGATATAAGGCACGACGTAGATGGTAATGGGTTTTTTTGCCTTTTCATATGCTTTTGCGGCAGCCAAATACGCTGTCATCATTGCCCGCACCGAGGCTGATGTTATAATAACCGTATTGTCATCATCTAATGATTTAAATGTGTCTAGGGCTGCTCCGCTTGTGACTGCTCCGCTTGTGCTTGCTTTTGCTGCTTCTTCTGCCTTTGTAACAAGTGCCTCGCCTAACTCATTCGCTTGCTTTTGCCCAACACCAGAGAGCGTTGGCTGAAACACGAAATTTGAAGGTAAGAAATTTTTCAGCCAATACGAATAATAACCTGCCTTAGCGCTATTTGTACCGCCTTTCGCTATTTCTTGCACGCTTTTAATACAATTTTGATTAACTACATCGCCAATGCCGGTAAAATTCAAACTTATGTCGTTTGGATAGCTGGGACATACATCTTTTATCTCTTTAATCGGCACTGCTTTTTCATACATCTGTGCAATATATTCATAGGTCGCTTTCACTAAAGGATATTTATTAGGATCAATTTGTCTAGTAGTATCGCGCTGAAAATAATATACCATTTGTTGAAAAGGCGCAACAATATTCTCAGGGTTTTTAAAATTATCATCTTTACATTGCTTAAAATTTAATTCTGCAAATGCGTTATATATAGGCTCTAAATTGTATATATCTTCTATTTTAAATTTAGTGCCATCATAAGTATTTAAAATATATTTCTTCACTAACATATTAGCTATTTCTTTTTCTTTTTCTTTATTAAAAATTTCAACTTTTGTTATATTATATATATCAGTTACAATCTCGCCTAACAGATATCCGACAATAGCCCCACTAAGCTTATCAAACGCTAAATAAATATGTTTAGTATCCACGGGCATTGCAGGTGGCGCTACTGGCGCCGGCACTATAGTACTTGTAGCAAAATCATTAATTTGAGTTTCCGCCGTCATTGGCTTCAATTTAGTTATCAACTCTTTAATAGACGCATTATCTTTATTATACTTGGTCACTAAGACGAAATTATATTTATCTTCGTCGGGAATATACATCCCTTTCACTTTTAGGTAATCATCGGCAATAAATTGTTTTAATTCTGCTTGTTGTAATGTCTTCCGAGCATCATCACCATATTCATCCGTGATTTTATTATTTAATAAATTGGACATACTCTCGGCATGCCGAACCCAATAAAAATCAAGCCGAGTTTTTCCATCGGGTAAGTTAGCTGTATTAGCAGCTATTTTTGCTTGGTTTTTGTTTTTTGCTTCATTCGTTTTATCAAAAACTTTCGCTTTTTCATCTATTTTGGCTTTTAAATCAGCCGCTTCTTTCTTTTTCTCCTCAACGGTTTTCTTTAAATCTTCCTTTTTTTCTTTCTCGGCTTTTTTAATATCTTCCTTTTTCTTCTCTTCCGCTTTTTTTTTAATTTCAGCGGCTTTTTTCTCTTCTTTTTCAGCTTCCATACCTGCTATTATTTCTTCTTCGCTGGCCACGCGCATTAAATCTTCGCCTTTTGGACCTTTTACTGGAACCATTTCTATTGGGTCAAAATCTCTGCTACGACTACGTCTAGTCATTATAATACTCTTATTATAACGATAGTAAATAATTTTAGATTATATGCTAAACACTAATTTATATTTATAAGCTAGGTACAAAGCTTTTTATAAGCTAGGTACAAAGCTTTTTATAAGCTAGGTAAGTAGCGCATTACCTGGTTATCATACGCCGTCACTTTAAAAACATCATTGTAGCCCTCTACGAAAACGGTGTCGCCATTATACAGATTGTCACAGCCATATTCATCCGTCCCGCTCCGCCCTTTCACAGTAATCGGCAATTTAATCATATTATTTTTATCATTCAAGGTATAAAAATTCCATTTATCTCTCCTTGTAAACAAGGGACGCCCCATCAAAGGCAAGATCGTTTCTTCTTTGCCGCCGGTTCGCGTAAGAATACCGACCTGTCTATACTTGGCATCATCGCAGCCTTGGGTCGAAACATTAATAGGAATAGAACCCCGGATATCTCCGCCGCCCGTCGTACAGCGATCATCGCGTAGCGGGGATTTATAAATGTCGAAAAAAACATCATTGCCACTGCCTTTCTCGGCTGAGGACGGCATGAGAAAAATATTATTATTGTTGCCGCGCATATTGCTGTTGTTACCTCGCATACTGTCATTTGCGTTGCCATCTGTCATTAAACTCCGGCTTCGGCAATAGATGAATATTCCAAATATTAAAACTAGGACACAAATAAACACAAGCGTCACATTTTCAATGCACAATACGCCCGGCGGGCAGCGTTTTCCCATTATATATTTTATATATATAAATAAATAATTTATTATGTATATACTTTATACTTATACTTATACTTACTCTTCGTCAGGCTCAGTTCCACCCTCGGCACCGCCTTTGCCAAACCCTTTCAATCGTCCTTGGATACCACTCATGAGCCCTGAAATGCCAGGAATATCCAAGCCTTTTAAGACTGAACTGGCTTTATCCATAATCGGCTGTAATTTTTCAATATTGCCCATCAGTTTTTGCTGTTTTTCAGCGAGACGACTAGTATCATCAGACATATTGCGAATTGCGTCTGAACTCAATAATTTATCTAAATTGTCATAAGCCGATTCCAAGGTTGAGGTATAATCGACTTTGGGTTTATGACGCGGCGTATCATCATCATCACGGGAATTGTAGCGAGCCGGATTTAATTGCTGGGTGAATTTCTCAGTTTGCTCATTTTTTTTTATATCGCCCCCTGTCGTGATTTTTTCTCGTTGTGCCTTTGTAATAGGCATTGAGGGACTAGCCTCCGTTTCAGTTTCAGTTGGTTTTACATCTTTTTTCTCGTCTGTTTTTTCTTCATCTTTCTCATCCTTTATAACATTACCGCTAGCATCCATCGTTACCATACCTTCCCGCCCACTATTGCCCAACAGCCGAACCTGGACTAAAATAAAAGTGCTAATCATAGATGATAATAAAATGACAATCATATTTTTACTAAAGTAGGTCGCTAAAAAGCCGACGATAATAAAGAAGGCAACCGCATCTAATTGTTTCAACATCAAATAGCTGAATAAATTCATTACTGCAAGAGCCAAAACTAAATATAATGCATTACGACTTCGCAAGAGAGAATTCATATCCATTTTTTTAGAACTCTTTCGTTTCATATTATATAATTAAAGAAGAAAAAATTGAAAGAGTTCAGTTCTATTAGAACATAATATACACATAATGAATATTGCGCTGCCATCATCTTCATGTGCTAATAACTTGACTGCTAATAACTTGACTGCTAATAATCTGGCAATTTGCGAACTATTCAACCCTATTTTACACGGGTTTGACGAAAACAGTAGTCCGGCTATAAATAATCATTTCTTGATTTATACGACTATTGAGGTGGACGAATTTTATAATAAGGACTATGTATTCGAAGAAAATCATTTACGGCAGTATCGCAATGCATCACTGCTTCTTTATTATTCCTTAAATGAATTGCAACCACATACGCATATTCGCAATTATGCGAAAGTGTCAAAAAAATACATGCGCTTAGAAATAGTTCAAGAGCATGAATTACAGCCAGGTCAAGAGAGTATCGCCATTATTAAAACCTTCTGGCTGCGTATTGTTCAGCGCTGCTGGAAAAAAGTTTTCCGGGCACGCAAAGAAATGATCAAACAGCGCAGCTCGATTAGAGCTCTTCAAGAACGGGCGCGCCTCGGACACTGGGCACCCCATTTACGTCATTTGCCGACTTTCCGGTTAAATTTAGCTAATTAGATTTAGATCTAGAAGACCTCCTAGACCGTTTACTCTTTTTTGTCGGGCTATTACGACGGTTGCTTGTGCTATTACGACGGTTGCTTGTGCTATTACGACGGTTGCTGCCGCTTAAACTAATTTTATCATCATTAATAGTGTTTAATGCTTTATAGCCACCGCGATAATTTTTTCGTTTGCTATTGCGCTTTTGCTTATTCTTACGCGTCTTGGCACTGCAGCCGCAGCTTGATTTTTTCAAAAAGGTCTTTACGCTTTTCACAAAAGACATTCTTTATATAATATAATCTTAAAATAAATATTCTTTGATCCGCTTAATCTCTCTTTTAATCTCTGGATGGTCTGTATCCGGAACTGATTTAAGTAAAGTTTCGAGCGCTTTAACTTGTAATTCCTCCTTTTCAAAATAGGCATCATACACCTTAAGCGCACTTTGTAAATAGGGATTTTCCTTGACATTTTTTTTAATCATTTTATAATCTTCCACCATTTGTTTTTTCTTGTCGTTTATTTCTTCGTATAAAATCTCCAGTTTCTTATCCATTTTTGCAATGCGTATTCCGTCACTGTCCAGGCTAGCGCCGCCCTGTTTATTTTCAATACTAGTGCTCATTATTACTATTATTATATAATTAAAATATAAAAATATAACTTATATAATAAACAATGTCGCCTTCTTCAACACCCTCGTCGCCGTCCAGTTTGCATTTGAGTTCGCCTTTGCAAGAACCGCTTTTAACTGAGACCGAAGATCGTTTTGTCATGTTCCCTATTAAAGATAAAGCCATCTGGGACATGTATAAAAAACAAGTGGAATGTTTCTGGCGGGCGGAAGAAGTGGATCTCTCCAAGGATTTGGCGAGCTGGGAAACGCTGACAAATGACGAAAAGAATTTCATTAAAACTATTATTGCTTTTTTCGCAGCCTCGGATGGCATTGTCTTAGAAAACTTGGCGGCGCGGTTTATGGGCGACGTCCAATTATGCGAAGCGCGTGCCTTTTACGGATTTCAAATTGCGATGGAGAATATTCATTCCGAAATGTATTCTCTCTTAATTGATACCTATATTACAGACAAAGCCGAAAAAAATCATCTCTTTCATGCTCTGCAAAACTTTCCCTGTATTAAAAAAAAGGCGGATTGGACGCGGCAGTGGATCCATTCGCCTGATGCGTCTTTTGCGGCACGGCTGTTGGCGTTTGCCTGCGTGGAAGGGATATTTTTCTCAGGCGCCTTTTGTTCGATTTTTTGGCTGAAGAAACGTGGACTTATGCCCGGACTGACTTTTAGCAATGAATTGATTTCGCGCGATGAAGCGTTGCATACCGAGTTTGCGATTTTGCTTTATAATAAATTATTAAATCCCTTGTCGCCAGAAGTGGGTTGCGCTATTATTAAAGAGGCAGTTAAAATTGAGCAAGAGTTTATTTGCGAAGCTTTGCCGTGCCGCTTAATAGGTATGAACGCGCCGCAAATGGCTAAATACATTGAATTCGTGGCGGATCGGCTCGCTGTTCAGTTGGGTTATACTGCGATTTATGGCGTTAGTAATCCATTTGATTTTATGGAACTGATATCTTTAGAAGGGAAGACTAATTTTTTTGAAAAAAGAGTTGGTGAATATGCCCTGGCGACGAAAACGAAAACAACGGATGTGTTTGATTTTAATGCGGCTTTCTAGGGGGTTCCGAGGGGGTTCCGTCCCCCAACGACGGTATCCGGGTTTGAAACGGCAGATCCCTTCGGGTTTGAAAGGGCGGAGCCCTTTGGGTAAATAATTTATATACACATAAAATTTATATGTATATATAAATGGCGAGGAGTGCGCGTAAGCATAATATTCGTGGTGGTGCGTTTGAAACTATAAAAGATATTACAGGAGACCCAATGGAGTTATTTAATATTAAACCGGGCGATCACTATAAATTTTTTAATTTTCATATGAGATTTTACGATTTTGATATCGAAGAGCATAAACAATATAAAGAAGCCTTTAAAAATTATGATACTTCAAATGCTTGCCAGCATGGTATTAAGCCGGCATATTATTCTGAGGTAATTGAAAAAACACGTTTTGCTATCATAATTACATTTTATCAGTTTCATCCGGCAGAGACATCAATCTTCCGAGGGAAAACTATACATTATAAAGAACGTACTGAAGAATATTTAGATTCCTTTATTTACGCCAATGATTTTTATGAGCACAGTGAAGGTAGCAAAAAGAGCAGCAAGAGCAAGACAAAAAGCAGCAATAGCACTAAAAAGAGCAAGAGCAGCAACAGCACTAAAAAGAGCACAAAGAGCAGCAACAGCACTAAAAAAAGCAGCAATAGCACTAAAAAGAGCAAGAGCAGCAAGAGCATTACTAATACAGGCAGTCAGACAAAGGGTGGCGCTGGCAGTCGTGATTCAGCGATCAAAACAGATGATTTATATGTTTCACTTACTTGCTCTCGTAAAATATATTCACCCGCAAAATATGCTGAGACAAAACCGCCAGGCACAAAAGAGGAATTTAGTAAATATGGTGACGTAAATACCGGATTTGGAATAATTTTACGGTGTGTTTTGTTAAATTACGCTAAAACTATCGGATTTAAAAATGTATATAATGACGCCAGCTTTGAAGGACTGGTCCGTTATTATACTCGTTTTGGGTTTCGTTTAGGGAAACAAAAGTGTGGGAAGCCTGATGAAATTACAGCTGAGCACGAAGAAATAATTAAGAATAAAGATAAAGCAACGTTAGAAAAAAGTGAGAAAGATTTTGTAAAAAAAATAACCGATGAAGGCTATACTTCAAAAAATGGCTATCGGATGAAATTATGTGGAATTAATTACGACGAGATGTGCTCTTATTCCTACAAAAAAATTAAAGAAACGTGGGCGGAATTAGGAAAATATACCGATATTTACTTGAGCAATTAGAGCACTGCAATTAATTATTATAGCGCTGCAATTTTTGCCTTGACGCATTTATTTTTAAAAATATAATTTTCCGCATTGATTATGGTCTTATGATTATATGTGCATTCGTGATTTTCAGCGAGCCGGTGCAAGGCGCAAAAGGTTTTCGTACATTTACATTTCCCGGAAATAGTGTCGACTAATTGCAGTTTCTTCAGGCATCCATTAAATTCGCACTTCATTTTTGTCTTGTATGTTATTATATTAGAGAGATAATATAATAAGAATCAATTTTATTTATTATTTGCCGAGCTTATACTAACGATAGTAAGCAAATAAAATAGACAAGGCGAAACTTTCTTCCCACGATATTTTGGTAAACAATTGCTGTTCATTTAAATGTGAATTTTCGGCAAACACAAATTCGCTTTGAAATTCCCAGCCTTCGAGGATATCAACTTCTTCACTCGATAAAGCGACTTGTTTTCGCACCTCGGAAATACAGGGCCATAAAATTGCATGGACATCGGTAGTGGTGCCCCAATCTTTCCCGGCAAAATGATTAATCTTTGCGGATAATTCACTCAGGGGGGTACGCCCGGGGGTTTCGCCCCCCAACGACGACCTAGGCGAAGCCGGGTTTGAAAGGGTGGAACCCTTTGTAGCGTCATTTGCATCGCATTTTATATCTGTATTCATTTTTTAATATTACATATAATATGAAATTATCTTTAATATATATTAAAAAAAACTCTTTATAATAATTATATATATGACCGATCTCAAAAGTCAGACTGACATTACGAATGTTTTTTATATTAATTTGCTTAGTCGTCCAGACCGGAAAACCCATATCGAAAGCCAGTTAAAAAATGTCGGCTTTCCAAAATTTGAACGATTTAATGCTATCAAGTTGCCGAACGGCAGTGGACGAGTTGGTTGCAGTTTAAGTCACATCAAATGCTTGGAAATAGCCAAAGAACGCAACTATTCGCATTTACTAATCTGCGAAGATGATACGACTTTTTTAAACCCCGAATTATTTAAAACGCAATTAAACGCTTTTTTGAGTAAAGGTCATGCGTGGGATGTTGTGCTTTTTGCAGGGAATAATGTGCCGCCTTATGAACGCATTGACGATACGTGCGTTTGCGTGACGCGCTGCCAAACCACCACCTGCTACCTAGTTAATGGGAATTATTTTAATACTTTGATTACGAATATGAAAGAAGGTGTGCACCAATTAATCCAACACCCCTTACAACATATTGATTTTGCAATTGATAAATATTGGTTTAAATTGCAAAATAAAGATAATTGGTTTTTAATTACGCCTTTGACGGTTATTCAGCGCGAAGACTACAGTGATATTGAACAACGGCGGACAAATTATGGACACATGATGGTAGATTTGGATAAACAGGCGTTATTCGCTCAACAAAGTCAGAGCCACAGACACAGCCATCCTCACGGTTTAATTCGATGAGCATAAGCCTGTCTCAAAGCCGCAACATGATTATTATTGCCTTGCGCATTAAACGCCGATGTTTGGTGAATTCGATGTTTCACTAAAACTTCTTCACAATTATAAAAACGCCGACCTTGCGCTCGCAAAGAAAGCCATAAGTCATAATCTTCTACGCCAAATAACGTGGTATCCCAATGTGCGAATTTTTTTTTAATAATCGAACTGCTGTTTATGATCGGATTTACCGCAAGAAAATTAAATTGGCTAATATCGGCAGTCGGTATATTTGGCACGACATTATTTATATCGCCGAAATAAACGCAACGGGTGCCGACGACATCATAATTAAGCATAAGAAAAGGGATTTGCGCCGCCAGTTTTTCGGGATGCCAAACATCATCCACGTCTAAAAGCGCAACATAATTATATTTGCATTCCGTAATCATTTTATTCAATGTCGCTGCTTTGCCCTTACAATCATGATAATCGAGCAGACGCACACGTTTATCTTCTATGACACCATTAACCGTAATTGAATTGACTTGTTTTAAAACCGTTTTATACACCTCAGAATTCGGTGGATGCCCGTTAATCGCAATAAGCAGTTCCCATTCGTCGACTGTTTGATCTAAAACAGACTGTAACGATTCATTGAAAAATTCGACGCCGTTATAAATCGGCATTAAAATGCTTATACTTGTTGTTCTTGCCGAGCTTGCTCTTGTACTTGCGCTTGTGCTTGATGACATTATATACAAACATATAATGTCATATTTTTAATATTTAAAATAATAATAATAGTTAAAAATATTTTATCCGAGAAAACGCCGGAATTGAAACCATGGATTGTTGCCTGGGTTGGCATTTTCCGTAATTATTTCAAACCGTTTAGGGTCACTCATAATACAATCGATAATAATAATCTGGTCATCCTTTACTAAATAATTATGCGCAAAATATAAACACAATTTATCGTCGAATATTTTCTGCCAGCCTTCAATCTTCGTATGATGGGCAATAAAAAACCCGCCAGCAATTGAAACTTGATCTGGTGGAATTGGTATCATCGGCAAACCGTGTTCATTCTTTCTTTCAATATTTTCTTTCAGCTTTTGCATTTCTTCATCGGTCGTCACACACGCATAATAAATTTTATTTTTTTTTAATTCTAAGATTTTATGCGATATGGCAAAAGAAGGGCAAGGACCTTCGCGAAAATAGCCGATATCACACCACCCGTAAAACTCGGTTGGCGGGAAATATTGATTTGTGCGAGCATCATTCACAAAATGTACTTTTTCGGACCAAAGCATATGCACTTTCCATTCGGTTCTATGATTGAGTAGTGTATTTTGTTTATGATTTTTAATCCAGTGCGCTTTGTATTGGTAATTATGCCATTTTTCACAGGGTTTGACAACAATTTTAATATTTGGATTTTTAAAATAATAGGGCGAAAAATAATCGGTTAATAATTTTTTGCCTTCTTCATCCGTAAAGAGCACCAAATAAAATTCTTTTACATTTTCTAGCAGATGAGTTGTCCAGCGGAGATATATATCTGCCGAAAATTTTGAATTTAACGGGTAGAAACAGGTCGCAAAAGTTGTATACATAAATATATTTTAATTACACTATTATTTTATACCCTATTTTTTTATATACTAAATAATATATAATTATGCCGAAGTGGAATTCAAACAGCTATCCATGCGGCTGTAATACCGGTGGCGGCGGTTTAGGCTCAACCGGACCTACTGGGTCAGCGGGTCCAGCCGGTCCAGCCGGTGTAGCGCCAACATTAAATCCAATTAATTATTCTCAAACCTTAGGAACTAAAGTAACTATACCATCAACGGGTGGAATAGTAGTTAGTACTGCTCTCACCACCTATGGTAATCCAGTCCAAATAATTGCAAACGGAGACGCAAATAATACAACGGTAGCCGCTGCTTTTGGTATTATTCAACTCTATCGAGATGGAAGCGGTATCGGACAAGCTTTACAATTTCAAAGTTCCAGTATAAGTGAAAACCAAGCCTATTGTATTCAAATTATCGACGCTACGCCACCTGCCGGCTTACATACATATTCTTTACGCTTAAATTCGGCGAACGATACATATGCCTTTGGCGAAACATATGGACCGATTATTAGTGCGGTTGAGCTTGCGAATGTTCGGGGTGCGACCGGTGCAACAGGTTATACAGGTTATACTGGCACCGTAGGAGCGACAGGTAAAACGGGTTATACGGGATATACCGGTTACACTGGATCCGTAGGTGAAACAGGTAAAACAGGTTACACTGGTTATACAGGTTACACAGGTTATACAGGTTACACTGGTTATACAGGCGCCGTAGGAGCGACGGGTTACACTGGTTATACAGGATACACGGGTTATACTGGTGCCGTAGGAGCGACAGGTTATACGGGATACACGGGTTACACGGGTTACACTGGCACCGTAGGAGCGACAGGTTATACAGGTTATACAGGTTATACGGGTTATACTGGTACCGTAGGAGCGACAGGTTACACTGGTTATACAGGTTATACGGGTTATACTGGTACCGTAGGAGCGACAGGTTACACTGGTTATACTGGTTACACTGGTTATACTGGCACCGTAGGAGCGACTGGTTACACTGGTTATACAGGTTACACTGGTTATACTGGCACCGTAGGAGCGACTGGTTACACTGGTTACACTGGTTACACTGGCTACACGGGTTATACAGGTTATACTGGCACCGTAGGAGCGACAGGTTACACGGGTTATACGGGTTATACTGGTTATACGGGATACACTGGCACCGTAGGAGCGACTGGTTATACGGGTTACACTGGTTATACGGGTTACACGGGTTATACAGGTTATACTGGCACCGTAGGAGCGACTGGCTACACGGGTTATACAGGTGAAACAGGTTATACAGGTTATACGGGTTATACTGGTTATACGGGTTATACCGGTTACACTGGCGAAATAGGTAATACAGGTTACACTGGTTATACCGGTTACACTGGCTACACGGGTTATACAGGTTATACAGGTTTTACTGGTTATACGGGATACACTGGCACCGTAGGAGCGACAGGCTACACGGGTTACACTGGCACTGTAGGAGCGACAGGTGAAACAGGTTATACTGGTTATACAGGTTACACTGGTTATACAGGTTATACAGGCGAAATAGGTAATACAGGTTATACAGGTTACACAGGTTACACTGGTTATACAGGTTATACAGGCACCGTAGGAGCGACAGGTTATACAGGTTACACTGGTTATACGGGTTATACTGGCACCGTAGGAGCGACAGGCTACACGGGTTATACCGGTTACACTGGTTACACGGGTGAAATTGGACCCCCAGGTCCACTTATCACTACACAAGTAAATGGATCGTTTACTATTCCGGGAAATGGTTCTACAACAATACTAATAAAGGACAGTAGTAACAATCAATATTTCAGCGCAAATTGTTTTATTACCATAAATGATGGAAATTCATTAACGAATTATTTTCAAATAACGTCAGTAGTGACTTTTAATCCGTATAGATGGACAGTATTAAATATGTCACCTTCATCAACAAACATTATTAATTCATTTGTTGCGTTGGTTGGTCCTCGAGGAATGAGTGGTGCAACAGGTGTAACTGGTTATACGGGTTACACCGGGTACACTGGCTATACAGGTTATACAGGTGAAAGAGGATCGACAGGTGTAACAGGTTGTACGGGTTATACTGGTTACACGGGTCCAATCGGAGAAGCCGGTCCACCTGGTCCATTAGTGACTGCTATTGTAAATACAATAGCAACACCTAACCCTATTCCGGCAGGAGGTACAGGGCAAGTTGGATTAGTGTTAAGTTCTATGAACCAATATTTTAGCGCAAATTGTTACATTACTATTGCGGATGATAATTCGAATACCAACTATTTTCAAATAATATCGATTGACCCGTCAACTGAGGAAAGTTTTTATGTTACAGTATTAAACATTAGTAATGAGGATGCGAATATTGTGCCCGGCTGGGTTGTTGCTTTAGTGGGACCGATGGGACCTGGAAGTGTAGGTTCAACAGGTTACACAGGATATACTGGGGCAACCGGATTAAAAGGTGATACTGGTCATACGGGTTCCACGGGTTATACAGGTTATACGGGTTATACTGGCGCAACAGGCGCAACTGGTGTAACTGGTTATACAGGTGCAACCGGTTATACGGGTTATACTGGCGCAACAGGCGCAACAGGTGTTACTGGCTACACTGGTTATACCGGTTACACAGGATACACGGGAGAAACAGGTTACACGGGTTATACAGGCGCAACAGGTTACACTGGTTATACAGGTGCAACAGGTTACACGGGATACACGGGATACACTGGAGAAACAGGTTACACGGGTTACACAGGATACACAGGATACACGGGAGAAACAGGTTACACTGGTTATACAGGTGCAACAGGTTACACGGGATACACGGGATACACTGGAGAAACAGGTTACACGGGTTATACAGGCGCAACAGGTTACACGGGATCAACTGGTTATACTGGTGATACAGGTGCAACAGGCGCCATTGGATACACGGGATACACAGGATACACGGGATACACAGGATACACCGGTTACACAGGATACACTGGCTCAACAGGCGCAATAGGATACACTGGCTCAACAGGCGCAATAGGTTACACCGGTGCAACAGGTACAACAGGCGCCATTGGATCAACAGGTGCAACAGGCTCAATAGGCTCAACAGGCGCAACAGGTGCAACAGGCGCAATAGGCGCAATAGGTTACACAGGTGCAACCGGTTATACGGGTTATACTGGCGCAACAGGTGAAACAGGCGCCATTGGATCAACAGGTTACACTGGACCAAAAGGTGATACAGGCGCAATAGGAGCAACAGGCGCAACTGGATCAACAGGCGCAACAGGCGCAACAGGCGCAAACGGCGCAACGGGTTCAACAGGCGCAACAGGCGCAACAGGCGAAATAGGCGCAACAGGCGCAACAGGTTCAACAGGCGCAACAGGCTCAAACGGCGCAACAGGCGCAACAGGCTC
>Ga0114966_10001531_pt1 | contig 21263 bp, 10 predicted proteins | sample M_130207_XF_Meta_FD_87029 | JGI IMG/M metagenome (GOLD analysis project Ga0114966, IMG submission 87029) | Freshwater microbial communities from Lake Montjoie, Canada to study carbon cycling - M_130207_XF_MetaG | ecosystem: Environmental > Aquatic > Freshwater > Lake | place: Lake Montjoie... | reverse complement strand
TAACAGTAACAGAGTAGGAGGTATTCACAGTTGGCCCTACTTTAATAACTGAATTGGTTGAATTGCCAAAATCCCATAAATAGGATGTACCGCCAGAAACAGAGAGGCTTGTACTGTCTCCAACACAAATTATAGTGTCGCCAGAAAAGCTTACGGTGGGCGCTGGTATCACCTCCACTATAACACTATCAGTATTCGAACAGTTGTTTATATCTAAGCCTGTAACGAAATATTTTGTTGTAACTGCAGGTGATGCAATTACAACTGCACCTGTACTTGTATTTAATCCCGCAGTTGGCAACCAGGAATAAGTTACAGCACCTGTAGCTGTAAGTGTTTCACTCATCCCAGCGCAAATTGGAGGAGATATTGAAAACTGACAGTTGGTATCAAGCACACCAAAAGCTAAATTGCAATACGTTTCACTTTGAAGATAATCAAATGAAATACAAGTATGTATGCCCGGGAATCTTATTATTGTAAAGCCTTCTGTACCCACAAATGTGGTATTATTAGGATACGACATACCTAATCCGGCCCAAATTACATCGTAAGGTGTTGAGGTATTAATTTGGACAGTATTACCTGGGTTACCTATACTTGACATTGCAATTTGAGGGTTTAAAACTTGCTGGTTGAAACAAAAGGTAAATAAGCCCGCTAAATCATTCCTTAAGGCTGTATTATTTGATGGTACATTATACTGTGATGGGAAAACGCCACCATTATACATTCCACCGGTAGTAGATAATCCACCAGATGGTTTAGTAACTTGAACATTTATATTGGAAGAGATAATTCCTAAGCCAGCAGAACCATTAACTGAAGTCCAGCTTGCCCAATTTAATTTAGTGGAATCGCAGAGGGGATTAATAGGCCTCTCAATATTAACATCTGGAAGGGGATTTACCATAAGAGTAAAATCTGTAATATTTCCACATCCATTAGCATCGAGCCCGGCAATAGAATATATTGTGCTTATAGCAGGACTAGCCGTAACAGCGCTCCCAACAGCAGAACTTAAATTTAATGCTGGTGACCAAGTATAGGTATTGGCTCCGCTGGCTGTTAATAATAATGAGGAACCAATACACATAGAGGGAGAAGAGGGAGAAACTGAAATTACAGGAAGGGGATTCACAATAACACTAGCAGAGGCTGTTCCAAGACCACAAGTGGTGCATGAAATTGTTCCCCGGATACAAGAAGAAGTTTGATCCGTTGAAACAGTATAATTGCCTGTGGTATTTACCGTTATACTCTGCGTAGTTGCGCCATTACTCCATAAATAAGAAAATGCATTACTGGCAGTAAGTGTAACGGATTGCCCTTGACAAATTGATAATGGTCCACTGGCTGTAATTACTGGTTGCGCGGGTGCAGATAATGTATAAACCCCCAATTCACGGATAGCAATCCAAGAAGGAGAAGCATTTGATTGAATTCTTAACCCTCTCACATTATTTAAGGGTGCACTGCTATAGCATTTTTCTATTAATTGTCCTGTAATAAAAAAACCTGAAATTACATCTGCAGTAGTCCATGTAAGCATGTCCTGCGATATTAATATTTCATGATTAACATTGCCGTTAGGCGCCATGTCAAACATGATATTAATGTTATTAATAGTATAGGTAGCAAGCAAGTCAATTTCTAAGGTTTGAACAGCAGAGCCACCCGAATTCCACCCATCGGAACAACTTCCATTTATGGCATTGGCTGGCACATTGGAAAGGTAAATTCCACTACCTGTTACGGGCTTACCAATGGCTACATTATCGCATTGCGCATTGGTTCTATTTAGAAACAAGCAAAATATAATGAATAATAAAAGTTCAGTTTTTTTCATGAAAACTTTTCATCAATAATGTCCAATAACTTGAAAACGTATGCTAGTGAAATTTGGTATTAAAAAGATTTCTAAACATAGACGACGAAATACTCCTAATGGTTGCAATGTAAATTTAATAACAATTCTTTTCAATACCTATAAAGATAAAAAAAAATACAATCCAAACAGGTTTCTTTAAAATATTGAAAAATCAACTATATTTACCAACTATTTTAGCATTTGAAATAAATATTATACAATTAAATATGAAAAACTATTCAAAAATTTTCACACTTGCTTTTTTAATTATTGTCATTAACACCTATGGGCAATTCCCTATAAATACATATCAAAGTTCCAGTAACCAATATTATTGGAAAAACAGGAAACCTTTTGATGGTTATTGGCAACAGGATGTCCATTATACGATTAACGCATCCATTGATGATAAATCCGATATTATTGATGGCAGCTTAGAATTAAAATATACCAATAATTCTCCCGATGAATTAGCATTTGTATATTTCCATTTATATAGCAATGCCCAAGCTAAAGGCTCCTACTTAGCTGATTTATACGAAAATAATGGATTAAAATTAAATTATGGTAAATACCAGGAGCTAGGATTAGGCACCAACGTTTCAAAAATCACCCTCAATGGTGTTGACTTAAAAACAGAACAGGATAATACTATTTTAAAAGTTTTTCTTCCAAAACCAATAAAAGCTGGAGAAAATATTATTTTAAAAATTGATTTTAAAACTTATTTTGATAACGGCACCATCCGTAATCGGATGAAATTATTCAACGCATGGGGTAATAAACATTATGATGTTGTGCATTGGTATCCACGTATTTCGGTATATGACCGTAAATTAGGATGGGATACAGACCAGCACATGGATCACGAATTTTATGGTGATTTTGGCACGTATGATGTAGCCTTTACATTTCCAAATCATTATATTATTGATGCTACTGGCGAGTTAATAAATAAAGAAGAGGTGCTGCCAGACGATTTACTGGCAAAATTAAATATTAAGAACTTTAAGGATAAACCCTGGAACCAAACACCATCTGTAATTATAACGCCCGACGGCACCAAAAAGACCTGGAAATTCCATGCAGAAAATGTTCATGACTTTGCTTTAACAGCAGACCCTACTTATCGTATAGGAGAGGTAAAAATTAAGCTAGTAGGGCAAAACAACACTCTGGTAGAAGTGAGTTGCATTTCACTTGCCCAGGAACCACATGCCTCCCGTTGGCAAAATGCTGCTGAATATACTGCAAAGGTTATTAAAGTTAATTCCGAAGATTTTGGAATGTATGGCTACCCAAAAATGATTGTTGCCGACGCTCAGGATGGGATGGAATACCCAATGCTTACTTTAGATGGTGGGTACGATCCTGATTATCGAGATTTATTGGCTCATGAAATAGGCCATAACTGGTTTTTTGGTATGGTGGGCTCCAACGAAACATACAGAGCTGCATTAGATGAAGGCTTCACCCAATTTTTAACTAATTGGACTTATGAAAGAATTGATGGAAACCAACGCGTTAAATTTGCAGCGAAATCAAATTATGTGCAACGTTTCACCGAGCCTGATTATGTTCGTAACAGTGAAGTTTACAATGGATATATGAATGATGCTGCAAGAGGAATAGAAACTAACATTAACATTCACTCTGATGGATTTGGTGGAGCTATTAGGCATGGTGGAGGATACCGTCAAGTATATATGAAAACTGCAACAATGCTATATAATTTACAATACACCTTGGGTGACTCTTTGTTTTTAGCGGCCATGCAACATTATTTTAATCAGTGGAAATTTGCTCATCCTTATATTGAAGATTTCCGCAGTTCTATGATACAATTTACAAAAGTAGATCTCAACTGGTTTTTCGACCAATGGATTGAAACCTCTAAAGTTATTGACTATAAAGTAAAATCTGTTAAATCTGCTGAGTTGGATGGGGAATATAAAATTGTTTTCAAAAGAAAAGGGATGCAAATGCCCTTAGATTTTGCTGTAGTAGCAAAAAATGATACCGTTTATAATTTTCATATTCCTAATAATTGGTTTGTAAAAAAAACAAAAGCTGCCATTTTACCGCGATGGATTGGTTGGGATAATGTAAAAGCAGAATACACTGCAATAGTTAAAATCCCTGCTGGTATCGAAAATGTAGTTATTGATCCTAGTTCCCGCATGGCTGACGTAAACATGCTCGACAACAATAAAAAAATATCTATTAAATATCGGTTCGATTCAAAAATTTATAACCCGCCAAACTGGATGCGTTATGAGTTATTTGCTCGCCCCGATATTTGGTACAATGGATATGATGGAATAAAAGCAGGGTTAAATATCAATGGTAATTATATGAATTACAAACATATTTTTGATGCCACCGTTTGGTTTAATACGGGCATTGCTCAAAATTACTTGCCAACAGATATTGCAAATGATAAATATGATAATGTAAATTTCCGCATTAGCTATCGCACCGCCACAGATAAATTTATGAAAAATGCTGCAATTTATGCTTCAGCAAAAGCATTGGATGGCTTAAATGGGTATACAATTGGTTTTGATAGAAAAGATATCAAAGGGTTAAATAAAGTTTACATGTTTTTTAAATCGATGTACCGTCATGATCTGAATGATTTAACCTATTTATTATTACCTCAGGAATGGACTCCAAACCAGTTAAACAATACCCTAAATATAGGTATTGAGCATACCTATTATTATACTAAAGGGGTGGGTGTAATAAATTTAGGAATGCGCTCTTCTGCTCTATTAAGTGATTATAATTTCCAAACAATTAATTTAAATGTAATTAATCGCAACCGATTAGGGAAACTAATTTTTAATACCCGATTGATTGCACAGTATGGTACGGGGAAAAATTGGGCAAGTGAATCCTCCTTATTTTTAGCGGGAGCCAATCCTGAAGAGATGATGGAAAATAAATACTCCCGTTCGCAAGGTTTTTTTGATCCTGCTTGGGCAAGTATTGGTACTTCTAGCAATACCTTTCATCAGGGTGGAGGTCTTAATTTAAGAGGTTATTCCGGCTACCTTGCTCCCCAATTATTAAGTGATGGAGTTACTACTACCAATACCTACAAAGGCCAAACTGGTGCTGCTATAAATGCAGAATTAGAGTTTGATGGATTAGTGAAATTTAAAAAACAAAATTGGTTAACTAGAACTTTTAAATTAACAACTTATTTATTTGGCGATGCAGGTATTATTAATTATAATAGCTTGGGTGAAGATGTTTTAAAAATAAGTGACCTGCGAATGGATGCTGGGTTAGGACTTGCGCTCACTATTAAAAGTTTTGGTGTATTACAAACAGTGAATCCGCTTGTTATACGTTTTGACATGCCACTTTTTTTAAATAAGATCCCAGCAACTGATAAAGGTTTTATCCAATACCGCTTTGTTATTGGTATCAGCAGAGCTTTTTAATTGCGAATTTATTGTTTAGCATTTTTCTAAAGTAGGATAATTCATACATTTTTTTGCAGCATAATATTTCCCAAAAAAATGGAGAAAAAGCATCCAACGATACTCTAATAAAAAAATGGTATTTAATACTATTTAGTGTCTGTCCATATAGTCGAGAGTCTGAACTATAATTTTCGATTTCGAGGCTTTCGTAGTTTTGAAAATCAGGAGTTTACATTGGTAAATGACTGGTTTTTAAAACAAGAATAACGAAGAAATCGGACATTATAGACAGACTCTATTAAAAAAAAATCATATTGGATTAAGCTTTTTTTTACAACATTTTTTTAAAAAATAACAGCAAATATTTGATCATTCTCATCTAATAATATTTTTACATAATTTTGAATTCAATTAATATTATAATTATTGGAGGAGGAGCTGCAGGTTTTTTTGCAGCAATAAATTCTGCTCAGCTAAATAAAAACTGTTCTGTTACATTACTTGAAAAAAGCTCGAAGGTACTTTCTAAGGTTCGTATTTCGGGTGGTGGGAGATGCAATGTTACCCATGCATGTTTTGAAAACTCATTACTTATAAAGAATTATCCGCGAGGGGAAAAAGAACTGCAAAATGCATTCAGCAGATTTTCAGTAATGGATACAATCAACTGGTTTAAACAACGCAATATAGAACTAAAAACAGAAAAAGATGGGAGGATGTTTCCCCTATCAGATAAGTCTGAAACTATCATTAATTGCCTGCAACAGGAAGCAGATAAAGCAGGTGTAAAAATATTAATGAATGTAGAAATTATAGAAGTTCAAAAACATTCTAATCAAACATTTACACTTTTCGCCAAGGGTGGTGGTGAATTTAAATGCGATAAATTAATTATTGCAACGGGCGGAAACCCTAAGGATGAAGCTTATGCCTGGCTTAAAAAAATAGGACACACAATAATTAAACCTGTCCCTTCTTTATTTACTTTTAATATCCCAAATGATCCAATAACGCAGCTAATGGGTGTTGCTGTTCCATCGGTGCAGATTCGCATTGGAGCTAGCAATTTAGAAACAAAAGGCCCCCTATTAATAACCCACTGGGGAATGAGTGGACCAGGGATATTGAAAACATCTGCTTACGGGGCCCGCATATTAAACGATTTGAATTATAATTTTACTGCAATAATAAACTGGCTACCTAAATATAACGAAGAGAAACTACGGATTGAGTTTGCTAACCAACGTGCTGAAAATCCGGCAAAATTAATTTGCAGTAGCACAGCTTTTGAATTACCAAAACGATTATGGGAATTTTTTATTGCTAAAGCTGGTATTTCCGAAAATTTACGTTGGGCCGATTTACCAAAAAAAAATGCAAATATCCTTATTAGCATCCTCAACAAAGATCAATACAAAGTTCTTGGTAAAACTACTTTTAAAGAAGAATTTGTTACTTGTGGTGGTGTAAGTTTAAAAGAAATAGATTTAAGTACCATGCAAAGCAAACTTGTCCCCAATCTGTTTTTTGCTGGCGAAATATTAGATGTGGATGGAATAACGGGTGGATTTAATTTTCAGAATGCATGGAGTACAGGATGGATAGCTGCTCAAAATGTGATGCGTTAAGGCATATTAATTCTGGATAAGTATATTTTAGCATCAAATCCAATAGCCCCTTTAATAATAAATCCCCTTAATTTGCTAATTACAAATCATTAGCCTATTGAATAATATACACTTTTTTGACGATTTTTTCATAAATTATCCTAATTTTGTGCTTATTATAAGTATTAACTTAAAAACACCAAGATGCCAACACTTACTATGAAATATCCCGAAGTGAAAAATTACGTAGGAGGACAATTTATCCCTAGCACCAATAATAAATATTTAGATGTAATATCTCCAATTGATGGAAGTATATTATCAAAAGTGCCACTTTCATCGAAAGAAGATTTAAATCAGGCCGTAATTATTGCAAAAAAAGCCTTTGAATTATGGTCTAAAACACCTATCAAAGAGCGGGTGCAAGTATTTTTTAGATACAAAACATTATTAGAAAAACACATGTTGGAATTATCCCAATTAGTGCAGGAAGAAAACGGTAAAACTTTGGATGAAGCGAGAGCGGAAGTTGAGAAAAGTATTGAATTAACTGAATTTGCATGTTCACTCCCGCAATTAGTAGGTGGCGAAATCCTTGAAGTAAGCAAAGGGGTAGAGTGTCGCACCGACCATTACCCTATAGGTGTTGTAGCATGTATTGTTCCTTTTAATTTCCCTAGTATGGTTCCTAATTGGACCATCCCAAATGCAATAGCGCTAGGAAATACGATGATCTTAAAACCTTCGGAATCCGTTCCATTAAGTTCCCTTCGAATAGTTGAACTACTTAAAGAAGCCGGTTTACCTGACGGGGTATTGAATATTGTTAATGGCGATCGTGAAATTGTAGAAGCAATATGTGACCATCCTGGAATTGAAGCAGTTTCTTTTGTGGGTTCTACCAAAGTAGCTAAGATAGTTTATGCTAGAGCATCTTCAAATTTCAAAAGAGCATTAGCGCTTGGAGGAGCAAAAAACCATTTAATAGTATTACCAGATGCACATGCATCCATGACAGCATCCAATGTTACAGCCTCTATGTCGGGCTGTGCCGGACAGCGTTGCATGGCAGCTTCTGCGATGATAGCTGTTGGTGCTGTTGATCAAATTATTGAACAAATATGTGTAGAGGCTAAAAAAGTTATACCTGGCACAAACTTAGGACCTGTTATTTCAAAAGCTGCTAAAGAAAGAATAGAAAACTATATCACTGAAGCCGAAAAACAAGGGGCTAAAATTTTAGTAGATGGTAGAAATTGTGTTGTGAAAGGAAAAGAAAATGGTTTTTATGTGGGACCTACTGTTATTGATTTTGTAACACCTTCCATGAGCGTTGCAAAAGAAGAAATATTTGGCCCTGTTATTTCAATTATCAGAGCAAAAGATGTGGATGAAGCACTTGCAATTGAAAATGCTAATCCTTATGGTAATGCGGCAGCGGTGTTTACCCAAAGTGGCGGTATGGCACGTTATGTAATTGATCGTGCTAGTGCTGGAATGATTGGAGTTAATATTGGTGTACCTGTGCCTCGTGAACCATTTTCTTTCGGAGGTTGGAATGATTCTAAATTTGGTGTTGGTGATTTAACAGGAAAAAGTTCAATAGAATTTTGGACTAAACTTAAAAAAACTACCACAAAATGGAATGCGGAAGCTAAAACCAACTGGATGAGCTAATATATTATTGGATTTCCTACCCTAATTTTATTTATATTTTTCGGCTCTGACGATTTTTTTTCGCCATTTTAAATACTAATGCAATTACAGGATTTGTCTATTAATAGAGCTTTCAAAATAATTTCGACAAAACAGATATATTAATTAAAACAGCTAATTCCATTTTTTTGCGAAAAATATCCTTATGAAAACGCGCGTGAGGAATGAACAAAAGCGATGCAGGGTTAAAGGTAGGGAGGGATTGATTGTTCTTGATTTTTTGTTTCTGGAGCCTGTCCTGAGCTTTTGCCGAAGGGTATCATGACAAAAGTAAAACACACAGTTGTTGAACCATTTAATTTGCGGGAGTTTTTTCGAAAATTATTATCATTTATAACTAAATTTTAAATCGTTTTTTTTGAAATTTAACGAGATTTTACGATTGGAATGATTATTGAATAATGGAAATAGCACAAAAAAAAATATCATTATTGGAACAAGGAATTGAATTGCCATTAATGGAAGAGTTTTATACCATACAAGGAGAAGGTTATCATTCGGGCAAACCTGCCTATTTTATCCGAATAGGAGGTTGCGATGTAGGATGTCACTGGTGTGATGTAAAAGAAAGCTGGGATGCCGCAATTCACCCACTTACGGCTGTAGATAATATTGTAAAAAACGCCAATAATTATCCTGCAAAAGCAGTTGTAGTTACTGGTGGTGAACCAAGTATGTATAATTTAACATACATCACCCAGCAATTGAAAAACAATAATATTCAAACTTTTGTTGAAACCTCGGGGGCCTATCAACTTACTGGCTTATGGGATTGGATATGCCTTTCACCAAAAAAAACTAGTCCGCCATTAAAAATAAATTTAACAATAGCCAATGAATTAAAAGTTATTGTTCACAATAAAAATGATTTTGAATGGGCCGAAAAATACGCAGCCGAAGTTTCTGCAGGTTGTAAATTATTTCTTCAGCCTGAATGGAGTAAATCAAAAGAAATGATGCCGCTGATAGTAGCATTTGTATTGTTAAATCCAAAATGGAACATCTCATTACAAACACATAAGTATATGAATATTCCATAAATAATCATTTCCAAATAATTGAATATCACTATTACTATGAAATTTCTTTTCACCACCCTTATCTTTCTTCTAAGCCTATCTTTTTGTATGGCGCAATTGCCCCCTGGAGAATATACCAGCAAAAGCAAAAAAGCAATTTCTTTATTTGAAAATGCCATCAAACATTATAATGCCCGCAATGATGAAAAGGCAAAAGAGGAACTTAGAAAAGCAATTGAAAAAGACCCCCTTTTTGTTGAACCTCACCTATTGTTTGCGCAAATTTATACTGAAGCCAAACAATCTGAAAAAGCCATTGTCGAATACTCAAAAGCATTGGAGATTAATCCCAAGTTTGACAAAAGAATATTTTTCAATCTTGCCAATTTGGAATTTTTAATAGGTAAATATGAGGATGCGAAACGTAATTACGAAGTTTATCTAAAAAACAACAACATCAATCCAGATGTGAGGGATTTGTCTGAACTAAATTTAGCTAATTGCAATTTCGCTATAGAGGCAATAAAAAATCCGGTACCCTTTGCTCCTCAAAATATGGGAGCAGCTATTAACTCCCAATTAGATGAATATTTCCCAGCAATTACTGCCGATGACCAAACCTTCTTATACACTAGAAATAATCGCAATGAAAAAACTCCTTTACAAGAAGATTTTTTAATAAGCAATAAAATAGATGGCGCTTGGGGAGCTGCTGAATTACTTGGTAATGGTATAAATACTCCAGGTAATGAAGGGGCACCAGCAATTTCTGCTGATGGTCAAATTTTATTTTTTATTGCTTGTATCGAAATGGACGGTACTTATGGTCCTAATAGAAAAGGATTTGGCAGTTGCGATATTTTTTATGCTCAAAAAGTAGGCGAAAATTGGTCGGTTCCTTATAATGCAGGTAAAACAATAAATTCGAAAAATTGGGAAACACAACCTTCTTTTTCAGCCGATGGCAAAACATTATATTTTGTAAGCAGCCGACCTGGTGGCATTGGAGGTCCCGACATCTGGTATGCAACTTTAAATCAAAATGGTAGCTGGGGAACCCCTATAAATATTGGTAAAAACATAAACACGCCCAATAAAGAAGAGTCTGTTTTTATTCATCCCGATGGTAAAACACTCTATTTTAGTTCCAACGGACACATTGGTATGGGTAAATTAGATATTTATGTAGTACGTAAAGACAAAAATGATGAATGGGGTAAACCTTATAATTTAGGGTATCCAATAAACACACACAATGATGAAAACAGTTTGTTGGTAAATGGAGCAGGAAAATTAGCATATTATGCTTCTAGCCGCGAAGGGGGATTAGGGGGATTAGATTTATATCAATTTGATTTATACGACGCTATTCGCCCCGAAAGAATTACATATGTGAAAGGTAAGGTATACGATGCGAAAAACAAAAAACCACTCGGTGCACATTTTGAATTAATAGATTTAGAAACAGCACAGCAGGTAGTAGTATCGGATGCAAATGCTGGTAATGGAGAGTTTTTAGTTACGCTTCCTATAGATAAAAATTATGCTTTAAATGTTTCGCAAAATGGGTACTTATTTTATTCCGCAAATTTTTCATTGAAGGGCTTAAATGATAAGTCAGAACCTTTTAAAATGAATGTTCCCTTAGAATCTTTAGATACAGGTAATATAGTGGAATTGAAAAACATTTTTTTTGAAACAGCTAAATTCGATTTAAAACCAGAATCAAAAGTTGAGTTGAATAAATTAGTGACTTTTTTAACAGTTAATAAAACATTAAGGATACAATTAAGTGGACATACCGATAATATTGGCGATAAAAAAACAAATCAGCTATTATCACAAAATCGTGCTAAATCAGTTTATGAATATTTAATTGCTAATGGTATTGATTTAAATCGTTTAACATACATTGGTTACGGAGATACTAAACCTAAAGTAAAAAACGATTCGGAAATTAACCTTGCCATCAACAGGCGCACCGAATTTAAAGTGATAGGTAAATAATTGGGGAATAAAAATCAATAGTTTATGGATAATACTTGTATTATTAATAAATAAAAAAATATTATTTGCTTGATTCAAAAAATATTTGCTTTCAATATAGGAGAAGCTAAAGGTAGAAGTGTTTTTTTAAAGAAAATATAATTAATATTTTCAAAAATTAAAAAACATTTTTTTTATAAATAATATTAAAAACTTATGCAGGCAATAAATAACCAACAACAAAACAAAAACAATACCATAGTTGGAATAATTGGTTCGGGAGCTATGGGTATTGGAATTTCGCAAGTTGCAGCATCCGCAGGATTTCAGGTAATATTATTTGATAATAATTTATCTACATTAAATTTAGCAAAAGAGAACCTGAACAGCACCTTAAAAAAATTAGTAGAAAAAAATAAAATTACAGCACTTTTTGCCAAAGAAATAATTAATAATATAAAATTTGCAAGAGAAATAACTGAATTCAACAATTGCAATTTAATTATAGAAGCTGTTATTGAAAATTTAGATGTAAAACAAAAATTGTTTTCTGAGTTAGAATTAATTGTCCCATTAAACTGTATAATTGCAAGTAATACCTCCTCCTTTTCTATTACATCTATTGCGTCGGCTTGTAAATCGCCTGAGCGTGTTATAGGCATTCACTTCTTCAATCCAGCACCCTTAATGCCATTGGTAGAGATAATCCCCGCTATTACCACTAAAAATGAGATTACTACAGCTGCGAAAAACATCATCGATTTATGGGGTAAAGTAACTGTTTTGGTAAAGGATACTCCTGGTTTTATTGTTAACCGCTTGGCGCGCTCATTCTATGGAGAGGCTATCCGAATTTATGAAGAAGGAATTGCTGATTTTGCAACAATTGACTGGTCGATGAAAACTTTGGGAGCCTTTAAAATGGGACCATTCGAATTGATGGATTTTATTGGTAATGATATCAATTATAAAGTTACCGAAAGTGTATGGACACAATTTTTTTATGAGCCTCGGTTTAAACCTTCCTTAACTCAAAAACGAATGTTTGAAGCCAATTGGTTTGGACGTAAAACTGGAAGAGGTTATTATAATTACGCCCAAGGCCATGTTCAGCCTTCACCAATTATTGATGAGAAATTAAATACTTATATCTTTGATCGTATTATTGCAATGCTTGTTAATGAAGCTATTGATTCATTTTACTTGCAGTTAGCTAGTAAAGAAGATTTGGATTTAGCAATGATGAAAGGTGTAAATTATCCCAAAGGATTATTAAAATGGGCCGATGACTTAGGATTACAAAATGTATTGGATACCCTAAATAATTTATATCAGCTATACAACGAAGATCGTTATAGGCCATCGGTATTACTTAAAACAATGGTGCAAAACAAAAAAACATTTTATTAATATTATTCTAATATTCATAGTTTTAAAAATTGGGAAATGAGACCAACAAAACAAATTTATAGCGACTATACGGAACATGATTTATTGGTATGGCAAGTATTGTTCGATAGACAAATGGAAATTTTAAAGCCTATTGTTTCGGTTGAATATTTGAAAGCTTTAGAAATAGTACAATTCTCAAATGATAAAATCCCTAATTTTGATGAAGTTGCTGAGCTCCTGAAACCATTAACTGGGTGGAGTTTAGAGGTAGTTCCAAATATTAGTCCACAAAAAACTTTTTTTGAATTTCTTTCACTGAAAAAATTTACTGCCACCTGCTGGCTAAGAACAATGGAACAGTTAGATTATTTGGAAGAACCTGATATGTTTCACGATGTATTTGCTCATGTTCCATTATTAAGCAATACAAAATATGTTGACTTTTTTAAGGGTATGAGCGACATTGCTTTAAAACACATACAGGATCAAAGAGCCATCGATTTACTTAGTCGAATTTATTGGTTTACCATTGAGTTTGGTTTAATTAAAGAAAACAACCTGCTTAAAATTTATGGCGCTGGTATTATTTCTTCAATGGGAGAGACGAAGCACTGCTTTAATGGAGAAGTAGTGCAACTTAATTATGATGTACAAACTATTTTTAATACCGATTTCCGAACGGATATCCTACAAGATAAGTATTTTGTTATTGATTCGTTCCAACAATTATATGAATCATTAGGAGAAATAGAAAATCTTCTTGAAGTGGAGCTAAAAAAGACAATTAAATTACATTAAAAACCAAGCATACGCCGCTGCTTTTATATCAGATGCGAATGATTATAGGGTAAAACAGTAACATTAAATTGCTTCGCTTCTGGAATCGCTTATTATAAAAGCACTACTACCTAATATACTGCAGGATAGAATTTACCGTTACATCATCTTCGTCCTTTTTACCAAATATGGCATGAGTACATTCTCGAACCCTTGATTTATATCCGCTTCTACAAAATCAATTTTATATTGTCCGCATTTCAATATCAACTCTTTTTTGTATGCAGCCATTGAGGCTCTGTATGTTTCTTTTATTTCGTTAGGATTTAATTTAATTTCTTCGGCAGTTTCCATATCAATAAATCGATAGGGACGATTATCAAATTCGAAATGAAATTCTTTTTCTTTATCTGTTACGTGAAACAATACTACCTCATGTTTCTTATGTTTAAGATGCTGTAATGCTGAAAAAAGCTCTTCAGGATCCGCTTTTGAATCCATCATATCACTAAAAATAATTACCAGGGAACGTTTATGAATGGACTCGGCAATTTGATGCAATGCCTCCACGGCAGCTGTATTTCTATGTTCATTTACATCCTTATTTTGTATTAATTTCTCAAGCTGGTGATACAACATTTTATGATGCAAGGGACTAGATTTTGCCGGAGAAAAAAAATCAATTTTATCGGAAAACAAACTCATCCCCACAGCATCGCGCTGTCCTTTTAACAATTCAATCAATGCTGCTGCGCAGTAGACAGCAAAAGTTATTTTATTTTGTTTATTTTTATCATCCAATATTGGAAAATACATAGAAGAAGAGTTGTCAATAATTAAATGACAACGTAAATTTGTTTCTTCTTCATACCTTTTAATAAACAATTTATCGGTACGTCCAAAAAGTTTCCAATCAATATGTTTGGTTGATTCCCCTTTGTTATACAAACGATGTTCGGCAAACTCCACACTAAAGCCATGAAATGGACTTTTATGCAGGCCCGTTATAAAACCTTCTACTACTTGTTTAGCAATTAACTCTAAATGAGTAAACTGCTGCAAAGCTTGTTTCTCAATTAATTTCAAATTATTATAATTTTAAATTAGAGCCTTGAAAATATTCAAAAAAATATTTTCTAAAATACGCAAAAAAATATTAATTAATAGATCCTTAACTTAGTTTAATAAGCTAATGAAATACTAAAGCAAGGCTTTAAGTTTTGCATCTAATACTGATTTTGAAACAGCGCCAACTTGTTTGTCAACAACTACTCCTCCTTTAAAAAACAAAATGGTAGGGATGTTACGCACACCAAACTTTGAAGAAATTGCAGAATTATTGTCAACATTTACTTTGCCAACTATAGCTTTACCATCAAAATCTATTGCTAATTCGTCTACTACTGGTCCTACCATTCTACATGGTCCGCACCATTCTGCCCAAAAATCAAGTAAAACTGGTTTGTCTGAATTTGTAACTAACTGATCAAAATTTGCATCTGTTATTTCTAATGACATAATTTATTTTTTTAAAAATTGTTGGTTAATATTTAGTTATTTATTTATTTTTTCTATTAAAGTATAAAGGTATAATTTGCATTTAAATTGTAAGCAAATCCTCTGCCAATTTTTAATTATATGACAAGCTGACATTTAATTAAATAGTTTTTCAGCCATTGATTTTGTGATAAACTATTTTTTAATATTACTAATTTTTTTCGAGGCTAGTATAAATTCCCATCAAATTATTTCTCTACATTATTTTAGCTGCTTATTAAAACAATTCCCAATTAGTTAAAATCAAATTCTAAATGATTTATTGCAAGCAAATCAAGTAGTTCATTGTTAGGATTTATTTTAATTTTTTTTGATGGTAATAATACAGCAATATTTCCTTCGGTATCTATAACCTTAAATTTTAAGACACAATTACGAGGCTGCGCAGCGATATTAGTAGTGAGTATTTCATTAAATTTAGAAATAAATTCATCAGAAAGATGCATTATTGGCAAATTAACGGTAATGCTTTTTGCCAATTTATCGCGCAATTCCGATAATAGTTGAATATTATTAACCCTAAATTCGAAATTACCAGAATTTTTGAACCTTTCAGAAACTTTCCCTTTGATGTATAAAAATAATCCAACAACCATATATGGTTTAAACTTTACATAATCTTCGCCAAAAAATGCTAATTCAGAAGATTCGCGATAATCTTCAATGGTAATTTTACCCCATGGATTGCCAGTTTTGGTAACACCATTATGCACACTAGTAACGATACCTCCAAAAACCAGCTCTTTATTTTTATTTTCCTCTACCCGCTTTATATCATTAATAGAATGATAACAAAAATTATCAATTTCTAATTTGTAATTATCTAAAGGATGACCCGAAATAAAAAATCCTACAACATCTTTTTCATTTTTTAATTGCTCTAAATTATTCCAAACTTCACATACTGGAATTTTAGGTTCAGGCATATCAACTTCACTTTCATCACCAAACAAAGATACCTGCGCAGAGTTGATACCACTTTGGTGGGAATTACCATAACGTATTACTTTCTCAAGAAAATTTATTGTATCATTTCTTTCGATAAAAAAATAGGTAGCTCTATGGATATTGAATGAATCCAAACCACCAGCAAAAGTAAGGCTTTCTAACGATTTTTTATTGGCAGCTCGTAAATTTATCCTTCTTACAAAATCAAACATATTTTTGTATGGTCCGTTCAGTGTGCGCTCATCAACAATTGAAATAACGGCGGCCTCCCCCACCCCTTTAACAGCGCCCATACCAAAACGTATTTGTCCTTTTTTATTTACTGCAAATTGGTAATGACTTTCGTTAACATCAGGTCCGAGTACTGGCAGTCCCATCCGCTTACATTCATCCATAAAAAAAGTAATTTTATCAATATTACTTAAATTATGGGTAAGCACAGAAGCCATGTATTCCGCTGGATAATGGGCTTTTAAATAGGCCGTTTGATAAGCCACAAAAGCATAACAAGTAGAATGAGATTTATTAAATGCATACTGTGCAAACTTTTCCCAATCGGTCCATATTTTCTCTAATTTAGCTACCTGTAATCCTTTGGCAACAGCCCCATCAATAAAACTACCTTTCATTTTATCTAGGGTATACCTATCTTTTTTACCCATTGCTTTTCGCAATACATCGGCATCCCCTTTAGAGAATCCAGCCAATTTTTGGGAAAGTAACATTACCTGTTCCTGGTAAACCGTAATACCGTAGGTATCTGCCAAAAACTCTTCCATTTCTGGAACATCATAGGTGATAGGTTCGCGGCCATGCTTACGAGAAATAAAATTAGGAATGTATTCAATTGGACCAGGTCGATACAATGCATTCATAGCAATAAGATCGGCAAATTTATCAGGCTTTAAGTTTACCAGATGTTTTTGCATTCCGGCACTTTCAAACTGAAAAGTACCATTTGTATCACCTCGCTGATATAACTCAAAAGTTTTCAAATCATCCAAAGGGATATCATCAATCACTAAATCTTTACCATGGTTTTCCTTAATGAGAACTAATGCATCACGTATTATGGTAAGCGTTTTCAAACCAAGAAAATCCATTTTAATAACACCAACATCCTCAATTACTCTACCATCATATTGTGTAATTAATAGTTCTGTTTCTTTGGAGGTGGCAATAGGAACAATTTCTGTTAAATCTTTTGGCGCAATTATAATTGCAGAGGCATGAATTCCGGTGCCTCTAACAGAACCTTCTAAAATCAAGGCCTCCTTAAGCACCCTCGATTGTAAATCATTACCATTTAGTATATCACGTAATTTTTTTACACCCTCTAAATCTTCTTTCGTTAATCCTTCTTTTTCTGTTAAACTGGCTTCACCAGTCAACGGAGCTTTTAAAACTCGTTTCAATTCGATGCCAGGTTTTTCAGGAATTAATTTCGCCAGCATATTTGAATCCTGCAGCGGTAAATCCAATACACGTGCAACATCCTTAATACTCATTTTAGCAGCCATTGTACCATAAGTTACAATTTGTGCTACCTGGTTTTTACCATATTTTTCAACAACATAATCAATTACTTTTTGCCTACCTTGATCATCAAAATCTGTATCAATATCGGGCATTGATTTACGGTCGGGATTTAAGAAACGTTCGAAAAGTAAATTATATTTAATAGGATCAATATTAGTAATTCCAATACAATAAGCTACTGCCGAACCAGCTGCAGAACCTCTTCCCGGACCAATCAATACCCCAATATCTTTACCATGATTAATAAAATCGGCTACTATTAAAAAATAACCTGCAAATCCCATTATTTTTATTGTATTCAATTCGAAATTCAGCCTATCTTCCACCTCTTGAGAGATATCTGTATAACGTTTTTTTGCCCCAGTAAATGTTAAGTGATGCAAATAGTCGTCTTGCGTTAAATAGGTAGTAGGTATTTTAAAATTTGGCAACATGATATCCTGCTTTAATTTTAGCGGAATTATCTTATCTACAATTTCGTTTGTATTATCAATTGCTTGAGGTAAATCACTAAACAATTGCGTCATCTCAGCCGTTGTTTTAAAATAAAACTGATCGTTATAAAAAGCGAAGCGTTTTCCTTTGGATGATATTGAATCATTATCACCAAAATCTTTCATAGTAGGTGTAATTTGCTTTTCGCCAGTATTGATGCATAATAATATATCATGGGCATTTGAATCGGCCTGATCCACATAATGGGAATCATTGGATGCAATAATTTTCACATTGTACTTTTTAGCAAATTTCAATAAAACTTCATTCACAATATTTTGATCAGGTATATCATGTCGCTGCAATTCAATATAATAATCTTCACCAAATACATCCAGCCAAAATTTAAATTCTATCTCCCCTGCAGCTTCACCACTCCTTAATATTATTCGAGGCACAGATGCTCCTAAACAACAAGTAGTTGCTATTAATCCATGATGATATTGCAATATTAATTCCTTATCTATGCGTGGATATTTACCATACAACCCTTCTATGTAGCCTAATGAACAAAGTTTTACAAGATTTTTGTATCCTTCGGGATTCTTAGCTAATAGTAATTGATGATAACGTATATCCTTATCCTCTTTAGTAAATTGACGTTTATGTCGATTTTCAACGACATAAAATTCACAACCTACTATTGGTTTTATTTTATTTGGATTATCAGGAGTGTTATGCTTAGCAGCTTCTGCAACAAATTTAAATACGCCAAACATATTGCCATGATCGGTAATAGCGACAGCACGCATATTATCATTTACAGCCTTTTTGTATAAGGTTGAAATATCAGAAGCACCATCCAATAATGAAAACTGAGTATGTACGTGAAGGTGAGAAAAATTCATTTTTAATTGTTATAATTTACGCCTCTTATCCAATCTACCATTATAATAAGGCAAAAGTTGAGGATATTATTTCCTTTTCACACAGCTGCCGCAAATTAAAATGCTGTTTTTATGAATTGTAAATTTAAACAATTTAAACGTTTTATTTTAGGATGTTGAAAAATTATGATAATGATTTTTTTAAAGTTGAAATTGATAAAACTAAAATAGCACCTATTTAATAGTATTTTTATAGAAAATTACACGTACACAATTCAAATTAATTATTTTATAAAATAGTTTATATTAATTTTAATGCCTCAGTAAAGCTTTCAAAATAATTTCGACAAAACAGATATATTGATAAAAACAGGTGATTTCATTTTTTTTACAAAAAATATGCTTTTGAAAACGCTCCTGAGGAAGGTACAAACGCGATGCAGGGTTGCAGGTGTGGAGGAATCGTTTGTTCTTTATTTTTTGTTTCTGGAGCCTGTCCTGAGCTTTTGCCGAAGGGTATCAAGACAAAAGAAAAACACACAGTTTTTGAACCATTTAATTTGCAGATTTATTGCGAAAACTTCCCTCAACATTAATATAAAACATGTTCTTTATTATTAATTGAACATAAATAATAAGAGAAAAAAAAGATAAACAAATATTTAAAAACAAAAAAAAGCTAACATAATTGATGTAATTTCGTGTTTTTTAATTCTGTTTTTTTATAATATTTAATGGCCTAAATATTCGAATAAATATGAAATGATAACAAAAAAAATACGATTTAATTTACACTCAAAAATAAATTTCAAGACTTGAATCTTTTTAATATTGATACAGCAAAACTAATACAACAGCTAACATACAATGCCAAAGACCCTCTATTGTTTAATAGTGGATTTTTCCTGTTTTTCTTTTGTATATTTCTTTTGGGCTATCAATTTTTATATAAACATAAATTAAGCCGGGTAATTTATTTCACCATTTTTTCGCTATACTTCTTTTATAAAGCATGTGGTTTTTATTTTGGTATTATTTTATTATCAGCTGTTATTGATTTTAATTTAGCAAATATTATATATTCCTCTGCTAGCAAAGCACGAAAAAATGCAATACTTATTTTTAGTGTCCTCATAAATTTAGGATTACTTTTTTATTTTAAATATACCAATTTCTTTATAGAAATTATCAATGATTTTAAAATAGGACAAGTAAAGCCCTTGAACCTAATACTACCAATAGGTATTTCGTTTTACACCTTCGAAAATTTAAGTTATACCATTGATGTATATCGGGGTAAATTTAAACCTGTTAAAAGCTTTTTAGATTATTGCTTTTTTCTTTCCTTTTTTCCAAAATTAGTAATGGGTCCTATAGTAAGAGCTGCTGATTTTATCCCTCAAATAAGAAAAGATATTTCAATAACTACAGAAGATGTTTCAAGAGGTTTATACCTTATAGTGGGTGGGCTTTTTAAGAAAGTGGTAATTTCTGATTTCATCTATGTAAATTATGTTCAATATATTTTTGATGATCCATCAAGGCATTCAGGAATTGAGTGCTTACTTGGTGTATATGGTTATGCGATGGTTATCTATTGTGATTTCTCTGGCTATTCCGACATGGCTATTGGCATGGCACGATGGATGGGCTTCACTATAAACGAAAATTTTGATTCCCCCTATAAATCAAAAAGCATCACCGAATTTTGGCGCAGGTGGCATATATCTTTGTCCTCCTGGTTAAAAGATTATTTATACATAGCCTTAGGCGGCAACAGAGTAGGTAAGTTAAGGAATTTTTTTAATTTAATGATTACCATGTTATTGGGTGGATTATGGCATGGTGCATCTTTTAATTTTATTGTTTGGGGCGGCATGCATGGCCTCGCCCTTGCTTTAGATAAATTGCTGTTAAATTTTAAGTTGAAATTTAAAAAATCGAAATTAGTACAATTGCTCGGCGTCATTTTCACCTTTCATTTTGTATGTTTCTGTTGGATATTTTTTAAAGCATCCTCTTTTCAAGATGCTGGGATAATACTTACGCAAATATTTACTAATTTTAATGCTACAGCATTTACACCTATGGTATCG
>Ga0114966_10001530_pt1 | contig 21264 bp, 17 predicted proteins | sample M_130207_XF_Meta_FD_87029 | JGI IMG/M metagenome (GOLD analysis project Ga0114966, IMG submission 87029) | Freshwater microbial communities from Lake Montjoie, Canada to study carbon cycling - M_130207_XF_MetaG | ecosystem: Environmental > Aquatic > Freshwater > Lake | place: Lake Montjoie... | reverse complement strand
TTTATTGTCTGTCCATATAGTCGAGATTCTGTACTATAATTTATCCGTCCGAGGCTTTCTACTTATTGAAAATCAGTAGGTTATATTGGTAAATGACTGGTTTTTAAAATAAGAATAACGAAAAATCGGATATTATAGACAGACTCTAATTGTACAATATAAAATCTTCCATAGTCCAGTTCCTTTAATTGTCGATAATTTTGCATCATTATTACATTTATTACTGCAAATAAAAACAACTTCCATCTTTTTGAAAAAAAAAATTCTTTTAAAGATTATAAATTAATAAAAAAAACTATTACTAACTTTGACATATATTTAATCCTACGATAATTTTATGGAAAACAATTCTAAAAAATCAATAATAACATGGCTTTTTGTCGGATGTTTTTTAATTTATTTAATGGTAGTTATTGGAGGTATCACAAGGCTTACTCATTCAGGATTATCGATGGTAGAATGGAATATGATAATTGGCTCTATGCCTCCAATTTCTGATGCCGATTGGCTAATACCTTTTGAAAAATATAAATTATCTCCTGAATATACCATAATTAACAATCAATTTTCTTTAGAAGAATTCAAGCAAATATACTGGTGGGAATTTATTCATCGAATGGTAGGCCGAATAATTGGTGTTATTTTCATTGTTCCTTTTTTATATTTTCTAATAATGAAAAAATTTGACAAAGCATTTTTAAATAAAATGATAATACTTCTTTCTCTTGGTGCCTTTCAAGGTTTTTTGGGCTGGTTTATGGTAAAAAGTGGATTGCAGAAGGAACCGCATGTTAGCCATTACAGACTAGCGGCGCATCTCATTAGCGCATTTACTGTATTTGGTTTTACCTTTTGGTATGCCCTGGACCTGCTTTATCCAAACAATATTGAAGAAAATAAATTGAGTAAAAAAGTAAAACTTATTAGCAAAATTGCATTGGCTTTTATTGTATTACAAATTATTTTTGGAGCGTTTGTTGCTGGATTAAAAGCTGGATTATTTTATAATACCTTTCCAAGAATGGGCACATCTTTTTTTCCAGATACAATATTATCCTACCCTTCTTTTTGGAAAAATATTTTTGAAAATCCTGCTGGAGTGCAATTTATACACCGATACCTTGCTTATATAATTGTTGTATTAATTGTTTTTTTATGGGAAAAATCTCGAAAAATAGAACTTACCGCCTTACAACGTAAAACATCTAATTTGATGCTTATTGTAATTTTCATTCAATTCCTATTGGGTATTATTACTTTGCTTTATCAAGTACCAATATCAATGGGCGTATTACATCAAACAGGAGCATTTGTTTTGTTTGCATCCATTTTATTTTTTATGCATAGCCTAGGGAAAACATCGGCAATTCAACATCAACAGCAATAATATCAACTTGCCTCCCTTTCGTTTTTCCATTCAAAAGTTGAAATAAATTGATATATGTCTTTTTTTATAAATTCTAGAACGGGCGCAATAGAATCGTTATTTGGTATGGCGTTAAAATACATTGCTCCACGTAAAAAATGATGTAAGCTATCGGTTAAAAAAAACTGAATTGGTGAAGCAGCATTCCCTTTTATTTCATAAATTAACCCGTAAACCTTATCCTTATCTTTCGATATTAAATGCTCTTCAATACCCGATGCCTTTATCTGATGCTTCGATGCAAGAGTATAGGTATCTTCTAAGTACTGTTTAATATTACCATTTACAGGCTTATAACTCAAATGCAAAGTACCATTAAAGCTAGGGAAATTCAAATTCAACCAACAGGGCTCGGCTTTATAATGATCATCCTTTTCCATTCTAGTATAATTAGGGATTTCAACAGTAAATGGACAAACAGAATCATACTTTATATATTTTTTTTCTGGAAATGTAATGCGAAAATAGGAGCTGGGTTTAGGCGCAAAGGTCGATTCTTCATCACTGTTGCAGGAAGGAGAAAAAATTAAAAAAGAAAAAGAAAAAAAAATAATACAGCAATACTTTTTCATGGGACTTCCTCTAAATGTTACAATTATACTCCGCATAAAAATATTAAACTTGCAAATCCTTTTAAATAAAGAAATACTTGTTAATACTTCTTCAAGATTCTTTTTTATCTACCGTTATTTTTACCCTTTTAATTTTACGGTTGTCGGCCGACTCAATTGTGAAAATTAAATTTTTAAATAGAATTTTTTCATTCTTTACTGGTATCCTCCCCTCAATTTCAATTATTAATCCGGCTAATGTATCTGCCTCCCCCTTAACATCTTCGAATTCTTCTCCATCAATTTCAATAATTCGATATACATCATTCAAATGCGCTTTACCTTCAAATACAAAATTATTATCGTCTAATTTTGAATATGTTAAATCATCATCGTCAAATTCATCATTTATCTCACCTATTATTTCTTCTATCACATCTTCTAATGAAACAATTCCTGAAGTACCGCCATATTCATCAACTACTATTGCCAAATGAATTTTTTTATGCTGAAATTCCCGCAATAAATCATCAATCTTTTTATTTTCAGGGACATAAAATGGAGGTCTAATTGTATCTTGCCACTTATAATTATCTTCCTTATTCAAAAATTGCAAAAGATCTTTTGTATAAAGTACTCCTGTAATATTATCTAATGTTTCTTTATAAATTGGCACACGGGAAAAACCGTATTTTGTAATATCCTCTATCAATTTTTTATAACCTGTCTCATAATCAAGAGCTGCTATATCTATTCGCGGTTTCATTATTTGCTTTACATCTGTATTACCAAATTTTACAATACCTTGAAGAATTTTATGATCCTCTACAGGCATGTCTTCATTATTTGTCAAATCCAATGCTTGTGATAATTCATCTATGGAAATATTATGTGTTTTAGGTTTTATAAGCCTATCCAATAAGGAAGTTGAAAATATTAAAAAAGTGCTAATTGGATAAAATAAACCTTGAAGAAATTGCACAAAAAAAACCAAAATACGTGCGACTTTTAAAGCATTTTGAGTGGCATAAATTTTCGGCGTTACTTCGCCAACCAATAAAATTAAAAATGTTATTAACACTACCTGTATTATAAATCCTAATACCGGACTATGTGAAAAGTCAAACAAGCCTTCCTCACCAAAAATAAATGTAGAATTTAATATTACTATCGCTATAGCAAGAAAATTAACACTTATCAAAAGTGTTGCTAATAAAACTTTTGGAGCTGCTATAAAGGACAATATTTTCTCATCCGTATTTGTTTCAGAAGTTTTCAACTCCTCCATGTCAGAAGGAGAGAGTGAAAAAAAAGCAGATTCAGCCGCCGAAACTAAAGCAATTAAAATCAACAATATTAATATTACTAAAACCGCTAATAAAATACTAGTAGATATGGATTTTATAATAAAAATTAATGGCAGCCATAAAATACAAAAATCAATACAACTCGAGGTTTCCAATATTATCAGTTTTTATTCAATTATATTTTAAAAAATAAAATGTTATCAAGGACCTATTACAAAAAAATGTGTTGTAAATGTAATAATTTGGAATATATATTAAAGGTAATAACATTATTTTAGCAGTATTTATATCGATAAAGTTAATATTTAAAAAATCAAATTTCTTTTGTTAATTTTAAAATGGCAAATCATCGCCTGTTTTACTTGAAATATTACCAGCCTCATTAATATTTGCTGCCACAATACTTTCTTTTTTATTTAAAATTGTAAACGTATCACCCACTATTTCAGTAATATAACGTTTATGACCATCTTTATCATCCCATGAGCGTGTTCGTAATTTACCTTCTACATATATTGTCATGCCTTTTTTAAGGTGTTTTTCGGCAAAATCTGCCATTCCTCGCCACACAACTATATTGTGCCACTCTGTTTGTTCTATTCGCTGCCCTAACTTATCTTTATATGCTTCTGTAGTTGCCAATGAAAAATGAGCCACAGCCGAACCGCCTTCGAAATGTCGAATCTCTGGATCTTTACCCAAATTCCCTACTAATATTACTTTATTTAATGCTACCATAAATTTTAATATTAAAACTATTCGTTATACAAATTTAACGATTTATATATTTATAAAACTAAACTATTGTTTCTAATTTAATAATATTATTGGCAAATAAGTAAAGCTTTCAAAATAATTTCGACAACACAGATGTATTAATTTAAACAGATAATTTCATTTTTTTTTCAAAAAATATCCTTATGAAAACGCGCATGAGGAATAAATAAACGCGATGCAGGGTTGCTAGGTGGGGAGGAATCGTTTGTTCGTGATTTTTTGTTTCTGGAGCCTGTCCTGAGCTTTTGCCGAAGGGTATCAAGACAAAAGAAAAACACACAGTTGTTGAACCATTTAATTTGCGGATTTATTTCGAAAACTTCACTAATTGGAATATTGATAAAGGTTTAATGAAAAATTTAACCAAAATAATAAATTATACCTTTTAGGCCTCAAGCCTCCAATTAGAAAATACCGTATGATAACTTTTTCTTCTTGCCTAAATATTTGAATATTTTTTTTATACATTTGAGTTAATAATTAGACATTAGTAAAGCTTTCAAAATAATTTCGACAAAACATATATTTTAATAAAAACAGGTGATTTCATTTTTTTGCAAAAAATATCCTTATGAAAACGCGCGGGTGGAAGGTACAAAAGCGATGCAGGGTTGCCAGGTGAAGCTCTATTTAAATTCCCTTTAATTAAAACTGAAATAAAAAATTAATTAAATAATAAATTACACTATCTAAACAAAAAAAAATTATAAAAATGAAAATTAAATTTATATTGGCAGCAATAATATTTATTGTTTTAATAGCTTTTAAAACTGATAAATTTGCTTTTAAAATTTACAACACAAATGGTAAAGAAAGCAATTATGAACAATTATTAAAAGCCGCTCAAAATGCTGATATCATATTATTTGGAGAGGAACACGACAATCCTATTTGTCATTGGTTACAACTGGAACTCACAAAGGATTTATTCGAAATTAAAAAAGAAAAATTAATATTGGGTGCCGAAATGTTTGAAGCCGATGACCAAATTGCTTTAACGGAATATATTAATGGGAAACATTCTGATAAAACATTCAAGGAAGAAGTGAAATTATGGCAAAATTTTAAAACAGATTATAAACCTCTTCTCGACTTTGCTAAAAATAATCATCTGGAATTTATTGCTGCAAATATTCCAAGACGCTATGCTAATTTAGTTTACAACAAAGGAATTGAAAAACTTGATAGCTTAGATCCTGAAGCAAAAAAATGGATATGCCCGCTACCAATGAAATACGATGCTGATTTAAAATGTTATAAAGAAATTTATGAAGCGGCGGGTGGCCATGGTGGGCAAAATTTACCCAAATCTCAAGCTATAAAAGATGCTACAATGGCTTTTTTTATTTTAAAAAACTGGACAAAGGAAAAAATATTTATTCATTTTAATGGTACTTATCACAGTAATTATCACCAAGGAATAGAATGGTATCTGAAACAAGAAAATCCAAAATTGAAAATTATTACTATTGCTGCTACCAGCCAATTAGCTCTAGATACGCTTGCTCTATCAAATATTAATTTAGCAGATTTTATTATTTGTACTCCTGAGTCAATGACAAAAACGTATTGAATTTTATAAAAAATATTCTTTTATAAAACCCCCATGCCTTGCCTTAATATGCTAAAGTCTCCATTCGTGCAATCTACTACTGTTGAAGCTTGATTATTACCATAACCTCCAGCAATAACAATATCTACAAGATCTTTATACTTTTCGTGAATCAATACTGGGTCGGTTGTATATTCTATTATTTCATCGTCGTCATGCACCGAGGTACTCATAATAGGATTGCCTAATTGTTTTACTATCTCCAAACAAATAGCATTATCAGGAATACGAATACCAACAGTTTTTTTTTTGCTTCTAAATAATTTTGGTACATTATTATTTGCTTCAAGAATAAAGGTAAATGGACCCGGAAGCGACTTTTTTATTACCTTATAGGTGGCAGTATTTATTGGCTTCGTATATGCCGAAAGATGACTTAAATCAGAACAGATAAATGAAAAATTTGCTTTTTCAGGATCAATTCCTTTTATCTTACAAACACGCTCCACAGCTCTTTGTTTATTTATATCACACCCTATTCCATAAATTGTATCCGTCGGATATATTACCAAACCTCCATTACGCAAGCATTCTACTACTTTTGCAATTTCATCATAATTTGGTTTATCAGGATTGATACGCAGAAGCATAATAAAAATAAAGTAACATGTGCTAATAAAAAATATTTAAATAAATACAATCGATTTTTTATTTTTTAGCATCTGCTAAAAATTGCGCTAAACCAATATCTGTTAAAGGATGTTTTAATAAGGAAAGAATTACATTTAATGGACATGTAACTACATCTGCTCCTATTGTAGCACATTCAATAATATGCATTGGATGACGAACGGATGCTGCTAATATTTTAGTATTATATCCATAATTATCATAAATAATGCGTATATCTTCGATAAGTCTTAAACCATCAGTGGATACATCATCCAATCGGCCAACAAATGGTGATACATATGTAGCTCCTGCTTTAGCTGCTAATAAAGCTTGGCCGGCAGAAAATACTAAGGTGCAATTTGTCCTTATTCCTTTTCCAGAAAAATATTTTATTGCCTTTATCCCTTCCTTTATCATTGGCACCTTCACTACAATTTGTTTGTGCAGCTTTGCCAAACGCTCGCCTTCTTTTACCATGCCCGAAAAATCAGTGGCTATTACTTCTGCACTTACATCTCCATCCACAATTTTGCAAATATCTACATAATGTTTCAAAATGTTTTTCTCCCCTTTTATGCCCTCTTTTGCCATTAAGGAAGGGTTAGTTGTTACCCCATCAAGTACGCCAAGGTCTTGAGCTTCTTTAATTTGTGCTAGATTTGCTGTGTCAATAAAAAATTCCATAATATATATATTTAAAATATCCTCAACTGCTATATAATATTAGCCTTCTGGTGATAGTTTGGTATTAAAAAAATAAAATAATATTTTTATACCAATGAATAAAAATAATTTGATTCCTTTTTTTTACAAAAATAAGGGGTAAGCTACTCATATCGCACCGCTCAACCTATTACCTTTGCTTACTTCCGTACCTGGAGGGTTTTAGGGAGCTGGTCGTATAAGACTTACCCCAGTACAAAAGTATAATTTTTTTTTGATTTAACAATTCCTTTTCTTTTTTCTTTTAATTATAAAAATACGAATTATTGAAATATAATTTGTATTCATATTCTTAATTGTTAAACAAAATTATATTTTCTTAAAAAAAACAGAGTAAGAGGCTAATTACAGTATGGTGTATTGTAAAAAATTACGATAAAAAAATTAAAATAATCGACAAAATTAAATATTTATACGGTGAATATACTAAAAGCTTTCAATTATTGCAGTATATTTATTTTTAATTACTTTTTATAATTCTAAAAGTATTTTTTAAAATCAACCTGTTTTTTTTATTGATTTAAATTGATAGTTTTTAATTACAAAAATTACAATTTGAAAATTAAAATTTTGTATTTATAATTAAAACTTATCTATATTTGAAATTCATTCCAAACTAAAAATCGTATTATTTATGGCAAATATTAATATTAAAAAGCCACTTCATAAATTGATGGTAGAAGCATCAGATGATGGAAAGGGCTTAAAACGTACACTTAACGCTGGCAATTTAATTGCATTAGGAATTGGTGCAATTATAGGTGCCGGATTATTCGTAAGAACCGCATCTGCAGCAGCAAACAATGCTGGGCCCTCTGTAACAATAGGTTTTATTATTGCTGCAATTGGATGCGCTTTAGCTGGTTTATGTTATGCCGAATTTGCCTCCATGATACCCATTGCAGGAAGTGCTTATACCTATTCTTATGCCACTATGGGAGAGCTGGTTGCATGGATCATCGGCTGGGATCTTGTTCTGGAATATGCACTGGGTGCTGCTACAGTTGGTATTGCATGGAGCGAATACCTAAATAAATTACTTGAGTACTTTGGGGTGCATATATCATATGAATGGTGCCATTCTCCATTTGAAAAATTAACCGATGCTACTGGCGTTGTTACCGGACATGGGATAATGAATATACCTGCATTATTTATTATTGCTTTGTTATCTTTTCTTCTAATTAAAGGTACAAAAGAATCAGCATGGGTAAATTTTATTATCGTTATTACTAAAGTTGCAATTGTGATTTTGTTCATCCTCTTTGGATGGTCATATATTAATCCGATTAATCATCATCCATATATTCCTGAAGCTTCTATATATACTGACTCATCGGGACTTGCACATAATTATGGAGGAATAATGGGAATATTAGGTGCTGCTGGTGTTGTATTTTTTGCCTTTATTGGTTTTGATGCAGTATCAACAGCTGCTCAGGAAGCAAAAAACCCTAAGCGGGATATGCCAATTGGTATATTAGGTTCATTGGCAGTTTGTACTGTATTATATATTTTATTTGCACACGTATTAACAGGAGTTGCTTCTGTTGATGATTTTAGACATACCGGCCGTGAAGCTTCTGTAACATATGCCATCACTACCTATATGCTAGAGTACAGCTGGCTTGCTAAATTAGTTACTGTAGCAATTCTTGCAGGCTTTTCATCTGTTATTTTAGTAATGCTGATGGGACAATCACGGGTGTTTTATTCGATGAGCATGGATGGCCTTGTTCCTAAATTATTCTCTGACTTGCATCCAAAATACAGAACACCCTATAAATCTAATTTGTTTTTTTTAGGATTTGTTGGCATTTTCGCGGCTTTTGTACCGGGTGATATTGTGGGAGATATGACCAGTATCGGAACTTTATTTGCCTTCATATTAGTATGTGCCGGTGTTTGGATCATGCGGGTAAAAAACCCCGATGTACCTCGTCAATTCAAAACACCATTAGTGCCTCTTGTTCCAATTTTAGGGATATTAGTTTGTGGCGCCATGATTTTTGGTTTGGGTTGGCCTAATTGGGTGCGTTTAGGTATTTGGATGGTGATAGGTATTGTTATTTATTTTGCTTACGGAATAAAAAATAGTAAATTAAATAATCCTGATAAAGATAAATAACAGTTTTTGGATTAAACAAAAGGAAGGACGGTTCATTCCGTCCTTTTTATTTAAATTATAATCTACGAAATAACAAATATGACCGAAAATAAAACAGAATTAAAGCGCTCCCTTGGCTTAGTTGATGCTACAATGATAGTTGCTGGTTCAATGATTGGTTCTGGTATTTTTATTGTAAGTGCAAGCATGTCGCGAGCAGTGGGATCGGCAGGTTATTTGCTGTTGCTTTGGATTATTACCGGCATAATAACGGTGATGGCAGCATTGAGTTATGGCGAACTTGCAGGCATGATGCCTAAAGCTGGTGGACAGTTTGTTTATATCCAAAGAGCTTTTGGAAATTTAACAGCATTTCTTTACGGCTGGACAGTTTTTACTGTCATACAATCTGGCGTTATTGCTGCGGTTGCAGTGGCATTTGCAAATTATACAGCTATATTTTTCCCTGAATTAAAAAGCTCTATTTTTTCACTTGCCGGTGGGGCTTTTATTATCACGTGGAAACAAATTCTTGCAATAGCAAGTATCTTGTTTCTTACCTATTCTAATACACTAGGTATACGCAACGGGAAAATGATTCAACTTGTTTTTACTTCTACAAAATTACTAGCGCTCTTTTCGCTCATCGTCTTAGGAATAGCAATGGCATTTAAAAGTAACACACTTGCAGAAAATTTCAAAAATGCATGGGATGCTTCAACATCAACTGTTAATCCGGATGGAACAATAAGCATTTCGCATCTTGCTGGTTTCGCACTTATTGGTGCTATGGGCTCAACAATAATAAATTCACTTTTTTCTGCCGATGCATGGAATAATGTAACTTTTATTGCCGGTGAAATAAAAGATCCAAAAAAAAATATTCCACGTAGCTTATTTCTAGGAACTATTGTTGTAACACTGCTGTATGTCCTAACAAATATAGCGTACCTTGCCTTACTTCCTTTAAAAGGAGATCCTTTAGCAACAGACGCTCTCGGTCAAGGCATTCAATTTGCCTCTAACGACAGGGTGGCAGGAAGTGCAGCAACCATGATTTTCGGTAATTTTGCACTTTTTATCATGGCAGGATTAATAATGATATCTACTTTCGGTTGCAATAATGGATTGATACTGGCCGGAGCAAGGGTTTATTATGCAATGGCTAAAGAAAAATTATTTTTGAAAAAAGCAGGCATATTAAATGATAATGCTGTACCCTCTTTCGCATTATGGACCCAGTGCATTTGGGCTTGCGCATTATGCCTCTCTGGCACTTATAGCGATTTGGTAAACTATTCAACTTTTGCTTCCATGATCTTTTATATTGTTACCATTACAGGACTTTTTGTATTGAGAAAAAAAGAGCCCGATGCTGATAGACCCTATAAGGCATTTGGTTACCCCATTATTCCGGCATTATATATTCTTTCGGCTTTGGCAATATGTATCATCCTTATTATTTATGATGGAAGAAATACAAGTTTTGGATTAATTTGTGTTTTTATAGGTGTTCCGGTATATTACCTAACGCAAAAGAAATCATCACAGATAATTTAAAATAATTATTTTTTATTGCGTTTATGTTGACTTAATTCGTCAAAGTTTCGTTATCATAGTTTACAATCCCCATGAAACAATTTATTCGAGATTATTTAACATTTAATAAACGGGAACGAAATGGGCTTTTTGTGTTACTTTCAATAATTGTAATTTTGCTTATTTATTTGATTATTTCCGATAAATTTATTAGTCCTGAGAAAGTAGATTTTACCAAATTTGAAAAAGAAATTGAAAAACATAATTTTGAATTAAAAAAACTAAATGACACATTAAAAAAAACAAATGAAATTTTATTTTTATCAACAAAAACAGAAACAGAAAAAATAATTATAACAGAAAACATTGAAATTACACAACCTGAATATTTTAATTTCAATCCTAATAATTTAGCAGAAAAAGACTGGAAACGCCTTGGTTTAAAGAATGAACAGATACAAACAATAAAGAATTACGAAAAAAAAGGAGGGGAATTCCGCATTAATGAAGATGTGAAAAAAATATACAGTATTTCCGAAAAAGAATTCAAATTATTGGAACCTTATATCCAAATTCCAAAAGAATCATTTAAACTTAAAGAATTTAAAATTACAAAATCGGAAAATAATTCCCCGAAAATTGCTCCTGCAATTGTAGAACTAAATATGGCCGATTCGGCACAACTTACTAATATAAAAGGCATAGGCTCTTTTTTTGCAAAATCAATAATCAAGTATCGCAATTCACTGGGAGGTTTTGTGGCAAAAGTGCAGTTAATGGAAATTTGGAAATTTGATTTCGATAAATTTGAAGAAATAGAGAAATTTATAAAAGTGGATCCTACAAAAATTAAACCAATAAATATTAACACATGTAAAGTGGAAGAATTAAAACACCCCTATTTAAATTGGAATACCGCAAATGCCATAATTAATTACCGTATTAACCATGGCAGGTACAAAACCTTGGAGGATATAAAAAAAACAGATTTGGTAGATGACGAAACATACCGTAAAATTGTACCATATTTGTTGCTTGAATAAAAAAAATATGAAAATATTAATAAAAATAAAAACTAGTAAGTAAAGCTCTCAAAATAATTTCGACAATACAGATATATTAATAAAAACAGATGATTTCATTTTTTTGAAAAAAATATCCTTATGAAAACGCGCGTGAGAAGTGAACAAACGCGATGCAGGGTTGCAGGTGGGGAGAAATCGTTTTTTACTGATTTATTGTTTCTTTTTAGCAAGAAAAAGAAAAATACACGGTTTTAAACCATTAAATTTGTAAATTTATTTCGAAAACTTCACCTAGTAAAGCTTTCAAAATAATTTCGACAAAACAGATATATTAATAAAAACAGATGATTTCATTTTTTTGCAAAAAAATATCCTTATTAAAACGCTCGTGAGAAATGAACAAACGCGATGCAGGGTTGCAGGTGGGGAGGAATCGTTTGTTCTTAATTTTTTGTTTCTGGAGCCTGTCTTGAGCTTTTGCCTAAGAGTATCAAGACAAAAGAAAAACACACAGTTTTTGAACCATTTAATTTGCGGATTTATTTTGAAAACTTCACCTAGTAATAATAGAAAATATAATATCGAATATTATGATTGAACAGAAATTAAAAACCTGCATACGTGATGTACCTAATTTCCCTAAAGAAGGAATACTATTTAAAGACATTACCCCGGTGTTGAGAAATCCGCAATTATGTGATGAAATTGTAAATGAATTCGCTAAATATTTTGTAAAAAAAAACATTAACGCTATAGTAGGTGTAGAAAGCAGAGGTTTCCTTTTTGGCTTCGCACTAGCCAACAAATTGAATATACCATTTATTTTGGTTCGTAAAGCTGGAAAACTACCCTATAAAACTATTTCTTATGAATATGATTTGGAATATGGCAGTGCAAAAGTGGAAATGCAGGTAGATGAAATTCAACCTGGCTGGAATGTTATGATACATGATGATTTACTAGCTACTGGTGGCACCGCTGAGGCCGCAGCAAATTTAATTTTAATGCAAAAAGGTACGGTAGCGGGCTTTTCTTTTGTCGTGGAATTAGAGTTTTTAAATGGTAAAAAACGATTAAGCAAATTTTCTGACAATATTATTAGTCTGGTAAGTTATTAATGCCCGCTCAAATCACGATTGTTTTTTTAGCAATCTGAATTTTAATGAAATAAAATATTAATAAATTATATTTTTCACAAATAAAAATAAAAAAAAATGGATTTCAGCATGAACGAAAATCAGCAAATGATAGCTGATATGATTAAAAAGTTTGGTAATGAACATATTCGCCCTCAAATGATGGAATGGGATGAGTCACAAGAATTTCCGATAGAATTATTCAAAAAAATGGGTAAACTTGGTTTAATGGGGGTGCTTGTCCCAACAGAATATGGTGGTTCAGGATTCTCTTATTTTGAATATATTACTGCCATTGTCGAACTTAGTAAAATTTGTGGATCCATAGGATTATCAATGGCGGCCCATAACTCCTTATGTACCGGACATATTTTAGCTTTTGGCAACGAGGAACAAAAAAACAAATATCTTTTTAAATTAGCCTCTGCTGAATGGATTGGCGCATGGGGCCTTACAGAAACTGGTACAGGTTCTGATTCTGGTGGAATGACTACTACAGCAAAAAAAGATGGTGATTATTATATCATTAACGGTTCTAAAAACTTTATTACGCATGCCATTAGTGGAAACGTAGCTGTAGTAATTGTTCGTACCGGTGAAAAGGGCGACAGCAAAGCGATGTCTGCTTTTATTATTGAAAAAGGTACTCCTGGTTTTAAATCTGGTAAAAAAGAAAATAAATTAGGTATGCGAGCCTCAGAAACTGCTGAATTAATTTTTGATAATTGTCGCATTCATAAAGACCAGCTTATTGGAAAAGAAGGTGAAGGCTTTCAACAAGCTATGAAAATATTGGATGGAGGGCGTATCTCAATCGCTTCGTTGGCATTAGGTATTGCTAAAGGGGCTTTAGAGGTTTCTATTAAATATTCTAAGGAAAGGCAGCAGTTTGGAAAACCAATTTCGCATTTTCAAGGAGTGGCTTTTAAGCTAGCCAGCATAGCAACAGAAATTGAAGCAGCCGAATTGTTGACCTTTAGTGCTGCAGATAAAAAAAATCAAGGATTAAAAATGACAAAAGAGGGTGCTTTCGCAAAATATTACGCCTCTGAGGTCGCTGTTAGGGCTGCTACTGAAGCCGTTCAGATTTTTGGTGGCTATGGTTACACTAAAGATTTTCCGGCAGAAAAATTTTTCCGCGACTCGAAACTATGCACCATAGGAGAAGGAACATCCGAAATTCAAAAAATTGTAATCGCTAGGGAGATATTGAAATAATTATTATTTTTCAACCAAGTATAGCTATTACCTATCTGTTAAAATCATTTTATGGATTTTATTTGTTTTGCCAAAATAAAATCGATAATTTTATGTTATTAATTGAAAAACAATGAAACAATTAATTTTTTCATTCCTGTGTTTAAGTCTAATTTTTATTTCGTTCACATCTTGTGTGAAAGAAAATAAATTTCCACACCAACCCATCATTGAGTTCAAAAAGTTTGTGTTATATGAAAATGACTCAGCAGACTGTTTTATTAACTTTAAAGATGGTGATGGTGATATTGGAATTTTTGATGGTGATAAGGTTTCTCCTGATGATTTAAAAATGAAATACCTTTATAAAGAACCTGGCGGAACTTTCCTGCCGGTAGACTCTTCTTTTGGTACATCTAAATTCGATACATTATTTTACGGCTATCGTGTTCCTAATATAACACCTGAAGGTCAATACAAAGGCTTGGATGGTGAAATAAAAATAAAATTTAGAACGGCACCCTTATTTGGACCGCATGCCATTATTAAATTTGAAATTATATTAAAAGATAGAGCCGGAAATACTAGTAATATGGTAACAACAAACGAAATAACCGTAATTCCATAACTTTTATTAATTTAAAATTCATTAATGCTATTTGTTAATTTTGAATTCCAATAGTATCAAGACAAAAAAAAACACACAGTTTTTAAACCATTTAATTTGCAGTTTTATTTCGAAAACTTAACTTATTGAAGTATTTAATATTTTATTTACTTTTTTACTAAAATTAAAGAACAAGAAGGATTCTTCAATTATTTTTACGTCAGATCATTTAGGCGAAAATAATTTAGAAGAACCACTAAATATGGGAGATCAAAAAGTAAAAAAAAATAATTTTTTTCAACGATTAAATCATCGTTATAGGCTAGTAGTATTAAATGACGAGACCTTTGAAGAGAACTTATCACTGCGTCTTACTCCTTTAGCTTTGTTCATATTAATTGGCGCCATTACAATTATAATGGTGATGATTGTTACTTCTTTAATTGCATTTACTGCCTTGCGTGAATATATACCCGGATATTCCGATTCAGGTGCCAGAAGAAATTTAGTTAGACTTGCTATTAAAAGTGATTCACTTGAAAAATCTATTATAATACAAAATGCTTATATGTTAAACATAAGTGATGTATTACGAGGAGATATTAAATTTGATAGCACACAAAATCAGCCTGATAAAAATAAAGAATACAATAAATTAAAAGTGGCTGCTTCAAAAAACGAAAATGAATTGAGAAAAAATATCGAGGCGCAAGATCAATATAGTCTAAGCTATGAAAGCGAAACAAATAAAGATCAAATAAATAACTTTTCGTTTTTTACTCCCATAAAAGGCATAATAACAAGCTCTTTTAAAACTAATGATTCGCATTATGGCATTGATATTGTTGGTCCCGAAAACGATGCAATAAAAGCTACCCTCGATGGAACTGTTATTTTAGCTACTTGGTCATCCGAAACTGGTTACACCATTACCGTTCAACATAGTAATAACATTGTTTCGGTATATAAACATAACTCTGTATTATTAAAAAAATTAGGAGACTACGTTGATGCAGGAGAACCAATTGCTATTATTGGCAATTCTGGAGAGCAAACCACAGGTCCTCATCTGCATTTTGAACTTTGGCACAATGGCAACCCTATTGATCCGCAGGATTATATGGTGTTTTAATACCTTAGAATTTTATAAAAAGAACTATTAATAGCAAATTTTTAAAAAGCGAAAATTAAATTGGATAAAAAAAAGAACATAGCCATTCTTGGCGCTACAGGATCCATCGGAACGCAAGCTCTGGAGGTTATTAGAGCTAATAAAAATATATTTTCCGTTGAAGTGCTAACGGGCAGCAGCAATGCCGATTTATTAATTAAGCAGGCTATTGAATTTAATCCAAATACAATAGTAATATCTGATGAAAACAAATACCACTATGTTAAAGATGCATTAAAAGAATACGATATAAAGGTTTTTGCTGGAAAAAAAGCCATTGTTGATGTTGTGAAAATGGATAACATTGACATGGTACTTGCTGCCATTGTTGGATATGCCGGGCTCGAGTCTACCTTATCGGCCATAGAGGCGGGAAAACAAATTGCTCTCGCAAATAAAGAAACCTTAGTTGTTGCAGGTGATATCGTTACGGCCCTGGCAAAAGAAAAAGGCGTCAATATTTATCCAGTAGATTCGGAACACTCAGCCATTTTCCAATGCCTTGTAGGAGAATTTCACAACCCTATTGAAAAAATATATTTAACAGCTTCTGGTGGACCCTTTAGAGGAAAAGACAGAGACTTTCTTGCTACAATAAATAAAGAGCAAGCCTTAAAGCACCCAAATTGGGAGATGGGAGCAAAAATAACTATCGACTCAGCATCCTTAATGAATAAAGGATTAGAAGTTATAGAAGCTAAATGGTTATTTGCCCTTAGACCCGAACAAATTAATGTAATTGTGCATCCGCAAAGTATTGTACATTCTATTGTGCAGTTTTCAGATGGCAGCATGAAAGCACAAATGGGCTTACCCGATATGAAATTGCCTATTCAATATGCATTAAGCTATCCAGAAAGAATAAATTCAAACTTCACTCGTTTTGATTTTTTAAATTATCCTGAATTAACTTTTCAGCCCGCAGATACAAAAACATTTCGTAACCTTGCACTCGCTTTTGATGCTTTGAATAAAGGAGGCAATGCTGCATGTGTATTAAATGCTGCTAATGAAATTGCCGTTATGGCATTTCTAAATGATCAAATTCGATTTCTGGAGATGACAGATTTGATAGAAAAATGCATGGAAAAGATTACTTTTATTAAAAAACCTAGCTATCTTGATTATGTTGAAACAGACAAAGAAACGCGACGTTTGGCGCATGAGTTTCTTACAAATAGAATTAAGTTTGTTACTAAAAAATAATTAATTATTAAAAAACATCAATTTATATTAACTTAAAAATAACTAATACTAATCCTTTTAATTCTTTATAAGGAAAAATGTATTAACAACCTTTATTATGGGAGTTCTAACACAAGTTACGCAATTTATTTTAAGCCTTTCTATACTTATTGTATTACATGAGTTGGGGCATTTTATCCCTGCCAGATTATTTAAAATTAAAGTAGAAAAGTTCTATCTGTTTTTTGATCCATGGTTTTCTCTGTTTAAAGTGAAAAAAGGTGATACGGAATACGGGATAGGATGGTTGCCATTAGGAGGTTATGTTAAAATTGCTGGGATGATTGATGAATCTATGGACAAAGAGCAAATGAAATTACCTGCTGAACCATGGGAGTTTCGATCAAAGCCAGCATGGCAGAGATTAATAGTAATGCTTGGAGGGGTCACTGTAAACGCTATTTTAGGTATTTTGATTTATGCAATGGTATTATTCACTTGGGGCGAAGAGTTTCTTCCTACTAAAAACTTAAAATATGGCGTAGCTGTAGATACACTTGCATACCAAATGGGATTGCGCGATGGGGACATGATACTTTCTGTAGATAATAAAACTGTTCAAAGTATAAATAAAGTACCTTACGATGTACTTATAAATAAAGCAGAAAGTATTCAAGTAGAACGTGATGGTCAGAAAATAGAAATTGCTGTTACTGAGGACGACCTGAGCGAAATGATAAAACATAAATACACCTTGGTGGAACCTCGCTTTCCATTCGATATCGACACTGTTCTAATTGACAAGCCTGCCGCTGCTGCTGGAATTTTGAAAGGAGATAATATTTTTGCCGTAAACAAAATTCCAACACCTTATTACCAAGATGTGGTAAAGGCTTTAAAAAACAATCAGAATCTTTCTGTTAGCCTTAGTATACTTCGTAATAACGATAGTATTGAAACCAATGTAACTGTTAACGAGCAAGGTAAAATTGGTGTTGGTCCAAAATCTTTAGACAACTATCTTACTTTTGATACAAGAGAATATGACTTTATTTCATCCTTTCCTGCTGGTTTAAATAAAGCATATGAAACTTTTGATGGGTATATCAAACAATTTAAAGTATTGTTCACAGTAAAGGATGCTCATAAAGAAATTGGAGGATTTGTAGCCATAGGTAAAGCTTACAGCACCACTTGGGATTGGCAAAGATTTTGGGCCTTTACAGCATTCCTGAGCATAGTTCTTGCATTCATGAATATTCTCCCTATACCGGCATTGGATGGCGGTCATGTAATGTTCCTATTATATGAAGTTATTAGCGGCAGAAAACCCAATGAAAAAGTAATGGAGTATGCCCAATATGCAGGCATGATTTTACTATTGGCATTGTTGTTGTACGCCAACGGTAACGATATGGTAAGATTATTTAGTAATTAATTTAATTACTAAATTAAATTTTATTAATAGACATTATATAAGTTAGGAAACAATTCTATTTTTAAATCCTCACCCCCTCCCCTCTCCTTGAAAAAGAAAAGGGAGGGTTTGGAATCAACCTTAGTAAAGCTTTCAAAATAATTTCGACAAAACAGATATATTAATAAAAACAGATGATTTCATTTTTTCTGCAAAAAATATCCTTATAAAAACGCGTGTGAGGAATGAACAAACGCGATGCAGGCTTGCTGGTGGGGAGGAATCGTTTGTTATTGATTTTTTTGTTTCTGGAGCCTGTCCTGAGCTTTTGCCGAAGGGTATCAAGACAAAAGAAACACACACAGTTTTTGAACCATTTAATTTGCGGATTCATTTTGAAAACTATACTTAACTTATATAATGTCTAATATGTGAATTTTAATTTACCAAATCCACAAACTATTATTTAATGCATAAATTAAAAAACAATTTCCTTTTATTTTCTATCCAATTTGTTGTTTTTTATTCTACGGCCCAAGAAGGTACGCGTATCTATAAAGATAATCCTTTGGCTGTAGAGGGGAAAATTATGATTATTCCATTCGAACCATTGTTATATATGAGTGAAATTGATTTCAAAATCAATCAGATAACTAAATGGAATTTCGATCAAATTCGTGAAAATTTCCGGAAACAATTAAATATGCAGCTAAAACTTAAGTTTCAAAGCATCGCACCTGTTGTTTCTTTTTACTCCGATTCTGCTAAAATGTCGAAAGACCTATTGTATATTTATAATTCCACAGGTCTGTCCTATGATTTAATTTCAAATTCCAATGAAGTTAAGAAAACTCCAGCCTCGCAAAATGGGATTAAAAACGGGCAACTGGTAGTGGAGGTAAATACAGAAAAAAAATTCATGAGTACCCGAATTAATGATAGCAAATTATTAAGCTATCTAGAGAAAAAATATGATTCTCATTACTTTGTTTTTATAAATCAAATGGATATAAAAAACAATATGGAAAGCTATGATATCGCTAGCGATACTTACCAGCGCGAAATGGCTGTGCACTATTCCATTTTAGACAAAAACGGTAAAAATATATCCTCAGGGCTTGCAAAAGCTCCCTTTTCCTCAAAAGTTGACGACCCTAAAAAAATTGTTGCCCAAACCTTCCCGCCTATCGCAACATTTATTGCCTTGAAGTTATCTGAATTATCAAAACCTGAATTAATTACCATTCAGAAAAAATAAACTGCCTAAAAAAACCGGTTTTTTTATCTACCCACTCCCCTAACCCATAACACAACTATTTGCTAATAAAAATATTATGAAATAAAAGTAAAGTAAAGGTTTACCTCAATAAGGATACACTACCTCTATAAATATGTTTCTCTCTTTTAATATCAACAATTTTTATATCATACACATAAGCATCTGCTTGGGCATCAATATTAGTGTTTCCTATTTTTCCATCCCAAGCATCATCTAGTTCATCCGTATAAAAAACAATATTTCCCCATCTATCAAATATAAACATTTCATATTTCTTAATATACATCCCCTTCCCACTAAATGTTTTATTGTAAATATCATTATTGGGAGAAAAGGCATTCGGAATAAAAAATACAAAATCAGCAGCAATAATAACAGTTTGTGAGGCTGTGTCCGCACATCCATTCTGAGATAATGTTATTAAATTAATTTGATAGGTACCTGTATCCAAATAAGTATGCGACAAAGGATTTGTAATGGAACTTATTGTATAATCACCAAAATCCCAAGCATAAGTATCTACTCCTACTGAAGCATTAGTAATTGAAATAATAGGATTTGAAATAGAGGCAGTGGAAGGCTCTACAGAAAAATCTGCCACTGAATTGGGGTCAACACTTATGTAATTTCCTTTTGTTTTTTCAGCAACACATCCACTGTCTGATGTAACAGTTAATGTAACTGAGAAGTAAGCCGTTGACAAATTAGAATTATTAAAATAACAATGATCGAAATTTTGTGAATTAATAGGCGGACTAAAATCTCCAACATTCCATGACCATTTTATTTTATTACCTGCTGTTAATGTTGATAAATCTTGAAAAGATATACATAAAGGATCGCATCCTGTAGTATCGGATGCAACAAAATTTACTACCGGATTTGGATGAACATTTAATGTTTTAGTGATGGAATCGATACAACCAAAATCAGATGTCACAGTTAATTTAGCTCCATAGGAGCCGGCTGCAGCATAGGAATGTGAAATAATTTGATTGTTTATTACCGGACTACTATCTCCAAATACCCAAGTCCAGAAAGCTATATTATCTGGAGACAATATGCTGGATAAATCTGTAAAAGATATAATACTGCCCTCACAAACATTCAAAGCATTAAATTTAGCAACTGGGTTAGGGTGCACAACCACATTTTTAATTATTGTGTCCTTGCAGCCATTATTACTGCTTGCAATATGCGCAACAAAATAATTTCCTGCATCAGTATACTTATAAGAAATATTTTGATTTGTGCTCCCCATGCTGCCATCTCCAAAATTCCATTGCCAACCCGTAACGCCTCCACCTACTAATGCAGACAAATCAACAAAATCCATATTTTGATTTAAACAAACATCCGCAAAACTAAAATCGGCAGTGGGTAAACAATACACCTCTGCTGTTTTTATAAGCGAGTCTATACAGCCGTCGGAAGTTGTAACTGTCAATTTTACGTTGAATATATCACAGTTAGCGTAGGTATGTGTTGCGTTTTGAAGCGCAGATGTATTAGCATCACCAAAATCCCAATTTCTATTTAAAATATTCAAGGTGCTTAAATCATCGAAAATCATGGCCGTATTTTTACATACCG
>Ga0114966_10001529_pt1 | contig 21267 bp, 26 predicted proteins | sample M_130207_XF_Meta_FD_87029 | JGI IMG/M metagenome (GOLD analysis project Ga0114966, IMG submission 87029) | Freshwater microbial communities from Lake Montjoie, Canada to study carbon cycling - M_130207_XF_MetaG | ecosystem: Environmental > Aquatic > Freshwater > Lake | place: Lake Montjoie... | reverse complement strand
TTCTCATTCCGATTCTTCTCATTCCGATGTTCCAAAAGAACTAGAACAATGCAGTAATTGCGCTAGTACTAAAACTCCAGATCAAGAAAAAGAAGAAGTGGTGTGCCCTGGCGCGCCTTAAAAAAAACCCTAAATGTAATTCCTAATTAATAATAAATTATTAATAATAAATTATTAATAATAAATTATTAAAAAATTATTAATAATTTATTATTATTATATATATAATAATAATAAAATCTTTAAAAATGTTTTCAAAAACAGTTATTTATTCATTTATTTTATTTTTAATCGCAATAATAAGTTTTCAAATATATACATGTGACGGTTCAATTATAGAAGGTCTTGATACGGCGGCGGGAACAGGCGGTAGTGGAAATTCGAATGACGATCTTGGACTAACTGTGGGAAAATACACAACAAAAATAGATGCACTAATGAAAACGGTTGATTCAATGCAAGCGACAGTTTTAGGACTTTTGCCAACTGTTGCAAAAAACGCGGCAGACAATACGAAAAATCAGCAAGCAATACAAGCAATCATTGCAAATAAAAATTAAAATGTAGTAAAAACATATAAATAATTAAATAAATAAACTAATAAATAAATTAATAAATAAATTAATAAATAATAATAATTAATATGTATAGAAAATAAGAATGAATATTATGAATAGTATGAATATTTTAAAAAAAAATTGGAATATAGTTGTAATCGGATATATTTTATTTTTTGGATGTATAATTTGTTTTTCATTTTTATCAACCCAAATGCCCCAAATGCAATTATCCTCTTCATTTATTGAAACCATGTCATTGGCTGATGCTGCGAATGCAGATAGTGCAAAAACAGACATGTTGGCGGCAAAAGTGAATGCATTTCAACCGATATTTGACAACGTGACAAACGCTATTGGTGATAATACAACAAATATTAAAACGAGTGTAGATACAATAACAACTATAGTGAAACAAAGGGTTAATAATGTCAATAAAAAAGTTGGGAAAGATATTACAGACAAAAACAATGCTCCTCCTCCGGTTACAGGATTAAGTTGAAATTGCATTATCATAATCCCAATTCTTTATTCCACCCTAATTCTTTATTCCACTGTTATTTGTTATTTGTTATTACTATTTACATTACAATATTAAACGACGAACAACCAATGGTGAATTGCATTCACTTCTTTTCTGACTTCTCTTCTCATAACGTCTTTGAATTTCAAATTCTAATTCTTCGTCGTGATGCGGGTGAGGAGACGGAGACATAAATGATAGTGTGCGCCGCTTAGTAAAAGGCAACGGGTCAGATGAAACTTCCGGAAATGTTTCTTTTGAATTTCTCTTTTGATGTTGGGTTTGAGTTTGTTTTTCTAATTTTTCTAATTTGGTTAAATTGATTTCACTTTTCATTTGCAGGCGCTTACTTCTACGCAGGGGAGGGTGAGGTGATGTGGGGGGGCGAGGGGTATAAATTGACGGTTGAACGGGCGAAAGTGAATCCGACAAAGTGTCATCGTCATCGTCGTCGGTTGAAAACTCAGAATCAGAATCTGCGTTTGTAATGAATGCAAAACGATTATATGCTCCATCGTGTGATGATGAATAGTCAGATGTAAATCGATTCAATGTTTTGAAAAACACCTTTGACAAAAACACAAGTATGAGTAAAACATATCCCACACCAATGATAACTTCAGTCAACGGCGTCGGCGGCGGCATCGGCGGCATTGAAGATGTTATAAATGGAAAGTCGGATTCCAACCTTGGACATGATTCTAAATGTAACATCGTCTTAGATGATGATGATGATAACATTTGTTGTTTCATTGTATCTAGTACATTTCTCAAGTATTCTTGTTTGGTATTGACCGTTTGTTTCATTATTCTCTTTTGTGGTCTGTTATTATCCAATGATGCAGTCCGGGTAAAGTTATTGTTGTTAAATTATATGTGTTACATGTATAAAAATTCAATTTTATATTTATATAGATCAGTAGGTTTAGTAATAAAAATATAATAAAAATATAATAATAAAAAATAAAAATCAATTTGACTATGACGACGACTATGACGACGACTATGACGACTATAACAAATGAAGAAATTGAAACTTGTTATATTTGTTTGGAAAATATACACGAGAATGCGGAGAATGCAGAGAATGTAGATCGTAATAAATATTTAATATGTGGATGTTTCAATCGATATCATAATTACTGTTTAGAAACATGGTGCAGTTTACATAACAAATGCCCGATTTGTAAGAAAAAAATAATTAATAATAAAGAAGAAGAAGAAGAAGAAAAAGAAGAAGAAGGAGAAGAAGAAAATAATAACGATTTACTAGGTGTCTTAGATGATAATATATTTTATCCATTATTTATTTATGTTTTGGTGTATATTAGTGGTATTTTATTTATATTCAACTATTTATTACTTAATTTAATAAAATCATAAAAAATATTTTTTTTCTCCCTTCTTTTTTTTTCTTTTCTTTTATGTTGTTAGATTTTTAAAGTTGAAAGTTTGCGGCAATGTTTTTGTTTTGGTCAAGTTCATGAGTGATGTCGGCACCAAATACACGTTTTGCGCCAATACGTGTGACTTGAACTCTTGGAGTGCGCTGTTGTTGTTGTCGAGCTTGTGCTAGAAATCGTTGATTTTGAATTGTGTCCAAAAATGCAAAAATCCGACGAGTAAACATTTGAGAAGGTTCGATAAGCGTCGCATAGCGTTGAGCCAACTCAAGAAGCTCTGTTAAATCTTGAACTCCTAATGCGTTGGTTGGGGCCGGATTGACGTTTTCCATACTTGAAAGTATGATTCCTTCGATCATGTTAGAAAGTCGTTGATTTTCTTGGTCTTGGCCTTGTGGTGCGCTCATTGTATTTGTCTTGTCTGGGTAAAACACTAATAAAAATAAAATAAATAATTATTTTTTCAATTTATTTTTTTTTCATTAAAAAAATATTTTTTTTTGGTTTTTTTTAGTTTTTAGTTTTATTTTTATTTTGTTGTAGGGGTTTGGCGAGAGTTCAAGATTAAATAATTAGTAGGATGATGCATCAAAACCAATCGGCACGTCATAGAATCGGAAGTTGTCTTCCATGTTGTTCATAGAAGTCCAGCTGTTTCGACAGTTGTCGTGAAGTTGGTAGTCAGCCGTGGTTGTTGTGGTGGTTGATCCAGTGGGTGCCCAAATGTTGTCGGCAAACTGATTGTAGAGGATCTGCGAAGAGCAGTCGGATTCAACTCCTCCACATCCGCAAATGCAATTGGTGTTTGGTTGCTGCTTCTGCTGCTGCTGGCGGCGCTGCTGCTGATGGTTTGTCTGGCGCTTAATGGCAATAGGAAAGGACAATGAAGAAGTACGAGGGGGGGGAGGAATTTTGACGACTTTTTGTTTTTCGCTGTAGGGGAGGACAATCCAGTAGGAAGGGTCAGAGAACACGATGCGCGTCTCTTTGCTTGAATCTTGCAAACGTTCTTGAAAGTGCTCTGAAACGATACCTGGAATCCAAAATTGAACCTTGATAATTGCAAACCCAAACGTGGCACTTGGAATGTCGTGCTCAAAGAATTCGACAGAATTCAATACTGCAAATCCTTGATGTTCAAAAACACGTTTGACATATTCGCCATGACCCATGTGACTGCGATTGACGCGAGGAATGTACAAAGTGAAAGTTGATGACGGCATTTTTATAAATGACTGCTTGATGATGTAGAAGCGCTGATAAAAATAAAAATATAAAATAAGTTTTCAATTTATATTTTTTTAATTAAAAAACAGAAGAAGATACCAAGGAAGTTGATTGAATTTAAATAAAAAAACAATTTTTATTTTTACTTATTTTTTAAGCACCACCTCTGAATAAAATCGGGTTATAGTATGGAAGAAAATCAAAACAGTTTTTTCCGCTCGCATCTTTTTTATATGTAAATCCATCGGAACAACAACCATATTTTGACGAATCGCAACCAAATCGCGCTTGGCGTAAATTACTGTACATTTTATTTGGCGTCATTTTACCCGGTTGCATGAGTTCATTCATATAATCATCCATATCACTATCGTAGTAATCGTATCCGCTATTATTGTTACTTTGTCCGTCATTTGGTCCGTCGTTTGGTCCGTCATTTTGTCCGCCTTCAGAGTCGTCTTTCGGATACGGATTACAGTCGCCTATAAATTTTTTTGTTTTAGGGTCGCGCTTGCATGCAGTATTACAATCCAATTTTTTGCATTGTTCTGTTGACCCACAACCAAACATGAATTTCATTCCAGATTTATCCACATAATCAATTCCGCAAAATCCTACATCTTCTTTATATTTTGGATCTCTTGGTCCATTTTTCTTGTATGGGTCATACCTATTAAATTGATCGTTGGACCCCGCATTTCTTGACTGTTCGTAACATTTGGCCTGAGAACAATCTAAAACATCACGACCATCGCCACCACCACCTCCACCATCGCCACCACCATCGCCACCACCACCACCACCACCACCTCCACCACCACCTCCTCCACCACTCTGAGGAGGATACGGGCTTGGTTTCGGACATTTTCCATTTTTGCAAATGGTTTGTGGCAAACAATTTGCACAATCCTTGTCATATGCACAAACCGCATTAGGGTCATTTGCATCGCATTCATACGGACATATTTCTGTTGCCTTTGTACCTTCTGGTAGAATCGGAGGATTCAAATTGGGTGTCGTGTAAACAGATTCAGATTTTGTAAGAGTTATTCTATCTAAACCAAATAAACGCTGCATTTGGGTACTTGGAAATATAATAACGATGGGATCTGGAACGGATGGATCGTCCACGCGTTTAAATTCAAGCTCTCCATAATGTGCAACTTTTTGGTTTCCAGGATCATGGTATGTGCATATAAAAAAAGGTCCAGCGATTCCAGTTGGTTTATAAATTTGTAGTATATTTGCAATATCATTACCCGTGTGCAATCCGGGGGGTATTATTAAATTATCTTTTAAATTTCCTGCTTCGATATTTAAAACATTATAACCATTTTCCACATTATACAGTTTACAATTTCCACTTATACCAAGGGGGCCGTAACAGCCCGCCGGACACGTCCCCGATTCAAACCCCTCTCTCAATCCAAATAAACTATAATAAGAACCATACAGTATAACCATTATAAGAATGCTAAATAATACCCATTTACCAATTCCAAAATTTAAATCTAAATTAAATTTCATTTATAATACAAATCGATAATAAAATGACCTTATATTATATAAATATAAATATAAAAACTATTAAATAATAAAAATAAGATTTTTACTATTTAACATTAAACATTCATTTAACTTAACCGTATTTAAAATTTAATTAATTAATGAAATGCAGAACTGTGCAAGCTTTGTGTGTACGGGTTCTTTCGAAATGCATCTAAAATATCAGGTTGAATGCGTTCACAGTTTACAGATTCTTGGTAATGCTGAGGATATTTTTCAAGTTTTCCATATGTCTGAAGTCCTGGCGGGTTTGGAATTCTAAACACCGGATTTGGTATCCAAGGATCACAATTATCATCGTTGCGCTTCATGCAAATATTTTCAGTCGGGTTGAACAAACTCATATTTCCACCGGGCGTGAAACTTGTTGTAATTTTGTTGACATTATTGTGCTGATTATACTGCGCTTCATAAACGCCAATCCCCTGATTTGTGGCTCCGCCACTTACTCCGACGTACTGCACATTAGTTGTATCGCGCTGGTTGTAGGTCGCTTGTTGCGGATTTGCTAAATAACCGCTGCCACTTGTTTGTGCATCCACGTTCAAATGGTCAAAACCAAGCAATCCTTCTGTTGTTTCCTTAATGGTCGTGGGGGCGCGATTAGCGGGATTATAAACAATGCCAGACGAACCGCACGCCGGTTTAACATCGCCGTATAAACGAATATTTCCGATTGTATTTTCTTTCCTTGAAGGTCGCAGCATGTCAAGAATTGGGGCAACAACTGCTCTAAGAGCGCCGTGAATAATTCCACCTTCGTGGCCCTTGGTTGTGCCGCGGTTGTTTGATAACAGCTTATATCCGTCACGCCCATAGTCATTTTCACCTGGAGTAAAATTTTTACCACCATTATGAGCATTTGTGATCGGTTTTGCAGAGTATTCGGGGCGTTTAGCGGGTTCATAATTTTCCGGCGCATAAGTGTTTGTTCCTGTAACATTGGAATCCGGACCAAAGTACCCGGTGCTGGTGCAAACGCGCGACTGTGGTTTATAAACATCCTTTGCCCGAGCGGTTTGCGCTTTCTCAATACCGGTTGTAGTTAACCATCGATCAGAAGTATTCAAATAAAACTTATCCGGTAAATATTTTTCAACCTTTCCAAATGTTTCTGGAGTAGGCGCATTGAGGTTGTTCCAACTGTATGCTGGACCTTCGTGGCTTTCTAAACCAAATGTAATTTTAGGATTGTTTAAAGTGCGAAGCTGATCTACATTGCGGTCGGCCCATTTATCCCGCGCCTCCATGCCCGAGTTGAATCCGTCGCTACCTTTTGATGTATATCCCTGATCTAAACCCGGTCCAACGCGAATTTCTTCCCACGGTTTCACATTTGCCATTTTACTTCCAGGCATGACGCGCGACTGAATAAAGTCGCTCACATTTGGCATTCCGTTGACAAAATTTACATCGTTTTGCGGCGCAAATAGCGGGGCACGTTCTTCCTTGCGTATTTTTTGAGAACCGGCACCGGATAAAGTGTCAAGAACGGACTCCATCGTATTTGCATCGGTGGTTCTTCCCTTAATTTTTGCTCCGAAAAACGGAACCATATTATTGTGTTGAAAATTGGTCTGACTAATAGGTTCTCCAGTTAAAGAATACACCGTATTCGGACTCGCAAATCCGGGATTTTTTTTTTGATTGGTATTTGGATTATATGAGTTTCCGAATTGGTCCGGGTTTTGCAAAACTCTTTGTCCAACACTGGCATTATAGTACTTGTCGGTTACTGCATTTGGCTGGGCATATGCATTAACGTTCGATCCAGTGTCCGGCAACATTATTGGATAATTTGTAGTCGGAATATTTGTATTTGGAAGCACGTTTGTATTATTTACCCTGCTGCTATTAGGACCAGAATTAATATATGACTCTCTTATTATTTTTTTAGAATTATCGTGATCGTTATTAGATGCACCTTTTTTATTTTGATTTGATACTAAAAACATTCCCCCTAATGCTACGATTGGAATTGCCAACTCCATTTTATTAATTATTATATATATGTATGTAATATATTTTTTGCTATATTATACTATTATTTATTATAATAGTATAATAATTTTAATAATTTTTTAATAATTTAATAAATAAATAAATAAAAAATAAATTATTCAGAGGTATGAATGAAATCACTTGAATTCTTCAATGTAAACATTTCTTTGAACAAATTCTAAATATCTTAAAAGCTTGGCTTCGTATAGTTGAATATAGTCATAACCAATAACTTCCTTCGTTCTATCATCTGCATATGTTTCAAATTCAGAAAATGGACTGTCCTCCAAAAGATCGGAATAAAACAGCGTAATCGAATAATCATATCTATTTTTTGTAAAATCCAATATTTCTTCTAAATATAAATAAACAGAGTGATAACCAACAAAAGTAGTATGAAAAACAGTATTCTGATTAAAAGATCGTCTTCCAAATACATGAAACATGTTATTATAATATTGAACAAAAACGGACCATTTATTTTGCTGTTTTACATGAAAAACTAGGCGGGGCATTGAAATTTGTTTCTATTAATGAATTAATTAATTGACTGCTTCTACTCTTATAATAGAATTAGATTTAAGTCATAATTACAAATATTATAAATATCGCGATTACGATAATGCGAGTTTTATTTTTTTTAATAAAATTCCTAAATCAAATAAATCAGTTTTATGATAAAAATGTATATTCAAGTTTTCAGCGAGTTTTCCATCAGTTGAAATGTTATCCCCAACAACTATATATTTTTTATTTGATTCTATATTTATACCACTAAAATATGGTTTTCCGCATATAAGAATCGGAGATATATTTGTAATATTTAATATCAAATTGTAGATGGCTCCAGTATCCGGCAAAATAATGTCCTTGTCAGGATAAGTGAGATCAATGTTTCCAATAACATAAGGAATTTTATTTTTTTTGATACGTGTCACCAATAAAGACAAATCGTTATATTGGAATTCTGCGTTATAAAGCACAATAAATATGTCAGCAACATTCATATCATTTATTATATTAAAATTATTATCACGCAAATATTGAATTGCATTATTTGACCCCCACACATATATATTTTTATATTGAAGGTTAGCAGTTAGAAACAAGTTGATGAGTTTTAATGGCGAACATATTTGTTCTTCGTTGATGTGCATTCCAACACTGTATAATTTTGAACTAATTTGTTTGGGCGTATAGTTGTTATTATTTGTTATCACTTTTATTTCAATGTTGTGTTTTTGAATAAATTCAACACATTCCACGGCTTCATTTGTTGGCATGTCATTTAATAACAATGTGTTATCCAAATCAAACAATATTCCATCTAAATTTTTATAAAATTCCAAGTTTGATAAAATTAGCGTCGTAGATATACCGTCGGTGTAAGGTATCATTTCAATGCAAATATTTAATTTGTCTAAACCGTCTTCATAATAACGAATTTGTTTTTTATAACTTGTTAACTCCCAGTCAGTTCCATGAAATATGTGTGTCACATTGTATTTTTGAATTACTTCTAAATGATTTGAACCGACAATTTCTAGAGCATAAATTTTTGAACCAAAAAAATCGCGCATGACTTCGAGTCGTTCGGTTTGTGTTTGAACCGGGCAACGTTTATATTCAGAGACGAATTCATCAGTGTGAATGCCAATAATAATCCTATCGCATGAATCTATTGTTTTGTTTATAATATTTATATGACCATAGTGTAATAAGTCAAATACTCCTGGCAAATAACCAATTTTCATATTATTAAATAAATAATATTGAATAACATTTAAATCATTTATAGCAAATTTATCTTAAAAAAGGGAAACATGGAAGTTTTGTGACATAATTATTTTTTTCCAAAATTCGTGTGCTTAAATTATTTTGGAATGTAATACACACATTTTCTTGCGGATTGAGTTGGGGATAGTACCAGTTGGTTTGTTCCAAGTCGCGGTACGTCCAAGCCGGATGCGTGACGCGTGACTGTTCAACAGTCGATTTGCATGACGGATATGTCAACGGGCTGCTGGAAACAGCGGTAGTTACATAATTGTTTTGCATGCAATCTCTCGACAGCGGTTGATTGAGTCCCTTAAGGTTACTTTCTAAATTAATTGTATTTGTTCTTAAATTGCCGCCCCATCCTTGAATTCGAATATACGGATCTTCAAAATAGCACGGTTTATCGCCATTTCCCGGCATATTCAGCATGTAGCGCCCCGGATCGGTTGATTCTTGCAGCTGCTTATTTATTCTGCACGGATCATCGTGAAAACGAGTGAATGACATTTTTACTAACTAACTTTATAATAATATATGTATATTATATGTAATTATTATATGTAATTATTATATGTAATATATTATTTTATTTTACTAATAAATAAATAAATAAATTAATATATTAGTAAAATAATTATATGATAAAACAAATTAAAAACATGGGTATGAACTTATTAAATACGCTAAAAGCAATTAAAAGCAATTAAAAGCAATTAAATCAAATGAATCATGAAAGACAGATTCGCGACATTCAAATTAAAGTGGATTCAGAATGGGTTCCAATAAGCATAGATCATGGTTCTGAACAATGGAAACGGTACGCTCTTGCATTTACGCAATATAAAAATAGACCGACATATCATCCCGAGGTTGCGTATGAAGCAGACAACGGTGTAACGGTTTACAGACATGATGACGATCATTATAAGCCGACGCACGTTACGTTTACTACAAATGCAGTTGCAGTTCCCATCATTGATATGAGCGATGTAAAAATATTTTTAACGGATGTTGTCCCGGATGCAAACTGGTTTAAAGCGCGGAATTATCAAGCGTGGGCGTATCGCGACTTCATGTATGATGAAACTGTGCCACAAGTAAAATATTATGCAACGCGTTACTCGTCGCATTTATTTTTCCAGACCAGCAATTATGGGGATGTTGTCACGATTGAACTTGACGGGTTGGCTCCGAATATTATATTTAAACTGTCTCGCAATGAGAATGGAAGCGTATATTATGAAAAGAATGATCGGAATGCAACCAGAATAAGAATTTGCGATAATGAAAGTGCGCGTTCAGGATATTTGGGATTTTATCGAAGGATGACGGACGTTGGCGATTTTATAATAACGGCGCCACCGGCACATATACCGGCTCCTACTATTGCTTCCGCTATTCAAGACCCGTATGGCCCGGATTACCAGGATTTTGCGGCTTTTTTGCATCAACCGCATCATAATCATAATCATAATTATAGTGTGAAGCTGCCGTTGGTTCCTGGAACCCAAAGTGTTCAAACAGATGTTGAAGAAGAACAATGCATCATGTGTTTTAAAAATAAATCGAGCGTGAGATTGTTTCCGTGCACTCACAGAGTAATGTGTCCCGAATGTTATAATAAAATAGAAAAAAACGAATGTCCCATATGTAGAAGTGGAATAATAAAGCTTACGTGTGAAAAATAAATCAAACTATTTCATGAAAAATATTTTTTTCATTATTATGTTTTTATTTTTAATTGTTACTTTGCTTCTTTTAAGTGGAGTGATGGATGCTTTAACGGGTGCTGCTACTAATGGTAATAACGTAAAAACAGCGCTTTCCATATTCAAAGGATTACCTGAAGTTATAGCGGTTCGTTGAGTGTATCCCTGAACCTTTTCATTACAGCATATGTCTTTTAACAGATGTTTCCATTTTAAACTTCTTACATCATTTGATTTTATAAGCGACAACAAAATATAAGTTAAAGCGCCATTAAACGTTTTCTCGTTTTGAATGTACGCGTCTGCACTTGTTTCGTGATCTTGACAGCCGCTTATGCAATACACTTCGCCATCTGTTTTATTATATTTTTTAAATTCGTACGTGGTTTGTTTAAGAGCCCATTCAGATGGAACATAAGTAGCTGGTAAAACACTAGCATTTTGTTGAAGATAACTCGAATCATCATATTTATAACGAAGATCGCACCCAGTCCCGCTGTGACAAGCGTCTAAAATGACATACAACTTGGCTCCTCTTGGAACTTTTTGAATTAAATTTGTTCGAATGACATCGTCACTTATAAATCCTCTACTAGTAAAATCAATTGGAGCAATTGCAGAATCATACCCACTTTCCTCATCTCTATTATAATCAGGAATTCGCAAACCGTGTCCCGAGTATTGAAAAAATACCTCATCTCCAGGTTGTAACAAATTAATTAATAAATCGAATCCCTTTAATATATTTGCTACTGTTGGTTTAACGAGCGTGTCATCTGTCAACATGACAATATTTTTATTTTCATATCCCAATGATCTCTTTAGAAAATCTGCCATGTTATTCACATCATTGATGCAGCCGTTAAGTTGATAAGGAGTATTTTTATAATTAATTCCAACTAATAATGCACGTTTGACCATTTTATTATTTATTATAATCTTAGATTAGTGTTAGATTATAATTTATCTTGAAATTATAATCTATTGTATTTCAAGGGTTGACAATATTGTTACTTGTTGTCACTTTGGTTTATTTTTTCATTTATTATTTCATTTATTATTTCATTTATTACCTTGGGAAACCGACGAGGTTGGCACCGATACCGAACCCAGCACCGGAACGAGCCGAAACTGCTAAACTGGGAACATATACATCCAGAATTGCAAAAGTCGCGGCGGCAGACAATGCAATCAAACCAACTTCTTCCAATCTGAGACGCTGTTTGGGAATAGAAAATGCAACGATGGCTACCATAATACCTTCTACCAAATACTTTATTGCGCGTTTTACAAGCTCTCCTAAATCTAAAACGTTGTTGTACATTTTTATTATAATAAAGGAATAGAAAAAAAAATAATAAATTGTTTCAAAAATTAAAATAAAATAAAATAAATATAAATAAATTAATATTTGGATTTGTCTTATTGTTTTTTACTTTTATTTACTTATTTATTTATACATTTATTAATTAATGACTTTGAAATATTAAATATTATATTTTTAAAATACTTAAATATGATTTTATAAATAATATAAAATCAAGATAGTTAAAAATGCCTAAAGATAAAGATAGTAAACCAAGGGGAGTTGAAATGAAAAATAATGATGATGGAAGTGTAAATGCAAATTATGTGGACCTGCTTGAAGAAGATAAACCAATTTCCGGACAAAAGTTTGCTTGTTTATCATTTGTGAGCCCAGAACATATTATTAAACAGCGCGAACATTTTTTATTTGAAGAGTTTTTGAAACAGTGGAACTATAAAAAATCAATGGATGTAATGCTTCATTTTATCAGTTTTCTTTCTTACAAGTACAATTTGACTTTTGAGAAAGTCAATGAAGATTTCCAGGATTTCGTTAAAAATGAGCACGACGAGTTGAAAAAATATAATGTCAATGATGATTTCAAGACCTTTGTTGATAACAATGAAGAGAGGTTGGATGTCGAATTTGGGGAACAACACGAATTTCAGACATCTGTAAGAGGAATTAAAGTACGCGGCGTTTTTGCATCTCAGAAAGAGGCAGAAATGCGTTGCAAGTTGCTTCGCGAAGTAGATCCGAACCATGATGTGTACGTGGGTCCGGTTGGCATGTGGGTGCCATTTCATCCGGATGCGTATAAGACCGGGCGTGTGGAATATATGGAAGATACTCTGAATCAGCTCATGTCAGAAAAGAAAAAAAATGAAGATAATGCCAAGAAAGAATTTGATAAGCGCGTGAAAGATGCAAAGGAAAAAGCGATTGAGGAAAATAAAAAGAATGCTGAAAAATCGGGCAATAAATTGACTCAAACGATTAATTCAAAGGGTGAGCTTGTCAGCGTAAAAAATCTGTCGGGCGACGATGACGATGACAGCAACAATGATAATGACGACTGTGAAAATCATGATAATTCTACAACACTTGACGACATTCGAAAACAAATGTTTGATACGGAAAATGTGGTAATTGATAAAAAAACGGATCACGGGTTGTCGCGTTTAACTGAGAACCAAGGTCAAAATCAATCCGATAATGGCGACAATCAAGACGGAAATATCGGCGATTCATTCTACAGTACAAGTTAATTTTTTTAAAATAAATACAAACAATATATCATAAATGTGATTTCATCAACCGGAATATTATATTTTTCGGAAATAATATCGACAACCGTAATGTGAAAGTCGGCAACGTGTTTGAGTATCATTTGCAATGATGCGGCATACGCGCTGCAGCACCCATCTTCAACATTGATTTAAAGAGGAATTTGGATTTTGATTGCATTGCTGATGTTGCTTGTAGTCATATTTTATTAATGCGTAATAAGAAATACATTTATATAAAAACTAGAATCAATTTTTATATAAAAAATAAATTATAAATCATGTCTTAATTGTATAAACTATTAATTTCTTCACTATAAAAATTTACTATTTCACCACGCCGCATTTTAAGGGATCGTGTTAAGAATCCATTTTCTACTGTGAGAACACTGTTTATAAATAAAAATTTTTGTATTTTTTCACAATTGTAATCTGCATTTAGATTATAATAATTTATCGCAGTTTCAACATCAGAAGTTAAAAGCATTTGTGTGTTAAAAATAAGAAGAGATAAAAATTTTTTGTCATTTCCAACCACAACCACATTATTTATATTCGGTAGTAATATTTTTATTTTATCTTCAATTTTATTCGGATTAATTTTTTTACCAGTTGATAATACAATAATTTCTTTTTTGCGCCCAGTTATAAAAAGAAAACCATTTTTAATAATTCCACAATCTCCTGTATGAAGCCATCCATCTGCATCTTTAAATTCTACAGTTGCAATTGGATCATTTTTATACCCGTTGAATATATTTTTTACTAATATTTCTCCATCGGGTGATATTTTTAGGTCGGATGTGTATACTTTTCCTACTGAATGCATCATATAATTTTCATCATCATTTGCAGAAATTAAACCATTTTCACTACTTCCATAAGTATTAAAAATTTTTATATTATTTTGTAGAAAGGATCTTTCTATTTCCTGTGATAAAATTCCTCCACTAGATACAAGTTTACATTTTTCTATTTTTTTCCATTCTTTTTTTTCATTTATTTTTTCCCATATTCTCGGTACACCTATTAACATTGTTGGTTCAACTTTTTCTATAAAAATTAATAAATCATCTACATTACTTATAATATTTTTCTTTGAAAAATAAACAGTTCCTTTATTAAAAAAATGAGTGAAAAATATAGAAGCAAGATCAAAAGCATGCGATGATGGTAAATATGATATTATTTTCTCCCATTTAAATATATTAAATCTTTTTTTTATATCTTCGTTGTAAAATTCAATACTTCTCATTATACATTTACTTTTACCAGTTGTACTAGAAGTAAAAATATAGTTTACTATATCAGATTGCTCAATTACTGGAAGTAAATTCATCGAACTAATTGAATCATTAAAATTATAAAAAAAATATTTGATATTTACAATTTTAATTGACTTATATAATGGATGAACTGGTTCATCATCAAATAATATAATTAATTTTAATGGGTGACATATGAAAACAGAATTAAGAGTATCGTAATTTTGTACACATAATATCTCTGTTTCTGTTAAATCTAAAATATAATTTATTTCATCTGTGCCACAAGTTGGATGGACTCCTGTAAAAATTGATCCTCCCATTATAATTCCCATTATTGAAATATAATATTTTGGACAATTTTTAGAAAATATTGCAACAGATTTTTTTTGACAATTATAATCTTGTAAATTTTTAGCAAAATTAAGAGATAATTCATAGTATTTTTTCCAAGTATAAATTTCATCATCACAAATCAAAGCATTTGTATCTACTTCATTTAATTTTTTAAAATTGTATAATAAACATTCGTTCATATTGTGTTGATATTGTAATGTAATATTAAATATTTTTTATTTAAAAATATAATTTCCTAAATATTTACAAGAATGAAATAGAAAATGCACCAGCATCATTTTTCGCATATTTGGCAATAATGCGCGGATTTGTGGAGTTATTGATAACGTCTTCATGCTTGTAAACATTGTGAGACCCATCAATAAAGTATTCGATACCTTTAATATTTTGAACCCATATATTAATGCTTTCTTGGTTGGTTTGGTTTCGGCGCATCGCTTTCATTTTTATCCATGATGCTACACGGCACACCCTTTGTGTGTGTCCCGCAGTATAAATATATCATCATTGTTATCATTGTTATTTATCATTGTTTAATGTTTTTTTGTTTACATTCAATAAGCGAATCTGGATTGGGGATTCCGTATGGTTCTGGTGTGCGCAAACACCATTTTTGCGGGTATCCATTTTTTATACAGCTTTCATAATTCGTTTCGGATCCCTGGTATGTTTCTAAAAATGATTCTTTAATATTTTTTTTATTTTTGTAAATGTAATATAAAAGTATTTCAAAAACGACAAATATTATAAAAAAAATGCTTACTAATATTATTTTGTTCATTATAAATAATATTATAAAATATTTGCGGTAATATAAATGAATTAAAATTGATTTTATTATTGTAAATGTTTATTTATTTAAAATGTGTGGCAACCAATATGACAAAAATTAAAATAAAACCAAAGTCAACGCCGCGGGTGGTTGATATTGAATCAATAAAAAGAGAAGAAAGAGTGGAAAGAGAACAACAACAAGATTATTGCGATGAAATTACAAAACTCAGGTCTGAAATGGAAATTATGAAGATGGAAATGGCCGAAATGAAACAATATTTTCGTTTAATCCAGAATAAAGAAGAAAGAAGAATATCGTGTGATTCTCAAGTTGAAATGCGTACAGGAAGATTGGGCGAAGAACAGCTTCAGAATTCTTCTGATTTTAGTGAATGGATGAATGAATTGGAAATGGTATCCGAAGATTTGGAAAATTTGTTTCAATCAAAGGACATTATTGATTGGGCGTGTCATTTTATCATAAGCGATTTAAATAAAAAAAAAAAGATCCCCTATCCTATATGTTCAATAAAAGGTTCAAAAAACGAGATTTTAGTGTATGATTCAAAAAGGTGGAGAAAAATATCAGATAACGAATTGTTTACTAAATTAACAGACAAGTTGTTTAAAAAAATACTTAAAATATTTACACAGTGGAAGAATGATAATTATAATAGAATATTAACAAGCGAACAGTTTGCAACAATGTACCATTCAAATTATGCAAGAATTTTAAGTTTTAATGAAAATTTTTCAAAACTAAAACTTAAATTATTTAATACTCTGGACTCTCTGGACTATATGTGGATGGACTCTGGAAAGTGAAATTAAATCAAAAGCCAGGAACGTCAGTAAATACTTCTAATTGTTGATGATGGCCACTTTCAGATTGGAACTGTAACAATAAATAATAACCAATTATACAGCTTACATAAACAATTATAGTATCACGCATTAAGTATTTTAAAGGTCTTGGTTCTTCTACGGAAAATCGCATCTCTAAAAATTTAACTAAAAAAAACACTGTTGAAATGACGCAAGCGACTACAAAAATATTATCCATAAATAATAATTAATAAATAATTTTTTAAATTGACTTGACCTTATATTCTATATTTGCATATATTATTTATTTTTTTAACGAATAACGAATAATTATAAGAATATAAGATTAAAATTATTTCTTAAATATTTATTATCGAATGAATATAAAATTTATTTATATAATAAATTAATCAATACTTTTATTAAAATTTATTAAAAAATATAAAAATTATTTAAAATGAATATTCATGAAGACATAAAAAAAAAGCTAGATTATTTTATAAAACAAAAAAAAATTCCAAATATTATATTTCATGGTATATCTGGGTGTGGAAAAAATGTTCTTGTAAATGAGTTTGTAAATAATATATATAGTGGTGACAAACAAGCAATACAAACGTATGTTATGAATGTAAATTGCGCTCACGGAAAAGGAATTCGATTTATTCGTGAGGATTTAAAATTTTTTTCTAAAACAAATGTAGATTTGAAAGACGGAAATATTTTTAAAACAGTTATATTATTAAATGCTGATAAGTTAACAATCGATGCGCAATCTGCAATTCGACGATGCATTGAGTTATTTAGTCGTTCTACACGATTTTTTATAATAGTAGAGGATAAATATAAATTGTTAAAACCAATTCTGTCAAGATTTTGTGAGATATATGTTCCCGAACCAGTAATAAATGAATCTGTTATAAATTTACATGAATACAATTTGAATAAAATATATAACTTTAAAAACAATGATAATAAGAGGCGCTCATATATAAAAAATATTTTGCACAATTTTATAAAACATGTCGCCGCCGCGATTGCAGTAAATGATAATTGTGATAATGGCAATAATGGTGATAATGATAAAAAAAATAATAATGAAAATATAATTGTAGATTGCATGATACTTATTACAAAGTTATATAATAAGGGATATTGTAGCATTGACTTGATTTATTATATTGAACATAATACAACCAGTATAGAAGAACTTAAGAAATATGAATATTTAATTACATACCAAAAAATAAAGAGAGAATTTAGAAATGAAAAATTATTAATGTTATTTATTTTATATTTTTTAATATTTCGTAGTGATTTAACTTTAGAAAATATATCATTTATGTAAAGTATTATTTGTATTTTCATTAATTTACATTTTACATAAATGGACGACTTTGTTCTTGGAAATTTACAAGAATCTCGAAATGAATTTTGTTCTCGACTTATAAACATTATGACGCCGCATATACACTCCGGATTAAAATCAATATTTGAAGAAGCTTGGAGATTATGTATAGAAAATAATGAAACAACGAAATATTTAATGACATTTCAAAATTTTTTAGTACGTGTTCCCAAATGGAATTCTGTAATTATTGAAAAAGAATCTCAACGCATTATAGATCAGAGTGGTTGTAGTCACATTGAAGAGTTAATTACATGTGTTCATATTATTCAACTCAAAATGTTAACTTGTATGCGCGCTGGGAGTAAACAAAAAAAAATAGACATTGCTATACCCAAATTGTCAGAGTTTATTCACAAGGTGTATATAAATGTTGCAAGAAAGGTTTATTCCAACGTATTTTTATTTGAAAAAACAAAACAGCATTTACAAATTCAGAAACACAATCATCATTTGGAATTAATAATTAAAGAATGTATACTTAATACAATTCGAGAGAGCATTCCAATTGAACATTTATTAAAAGTGTATATCGAAGACCAATTTATTGAAGAAGATACCGAAGTAGTTGATAGCGAAGAAATTATATCTCAAGACCCGGTCATTGATGACGAAGAAGAAAAACAACAAGAACTCGATGCAATTGCGGCAGAACAAGCAGAAGCAGAAGAGCAGAATGGAATCGAAGGTGGTCGTGAACGCGATGATAACAGTTTTAAAAAACAAACCATTAAATTCGACGATATTGACAGGGTGAGAATACTAGATGATTCTGATATATCTTCTAGCGAAGAACTAATAAATGCGCCAAAAACATTAGAAAGATTAGAAGAAATTAGTATTAAAAATTTTGCAAAACGTAAAGAGCAGGATAGCAGCTATGATGATGATGAAGATGAAAATGATGCTATTCATATCGGAGAAGCTGTATCTCTTGGAGATTTAGACATTGATGTGTTTTCCGGTGACATGTAAATCTAAAACAAAATATGACTAACCAATTAAGTAATCAACTAACTAACAAACTAACAATACATACATCTTGTTATCTTATTTTTATTTATGGTGGTTGAATGCATATTTTAAATTACGGTGATAGTTTGTTGGAATTATAAATTCTCTACAAACAGGTTTACCTAATAAAAATGTTATAAAATTAAAACGGTTTCCATATTCGTATTTTTTCTCTCCATAGTACAATATAAATCCAATTATACCAATGCACGTCAACGTGTAATTTAAACCTTTATTTAAAACAACATATTTTTCTTTTAATATTTTATCATTTGTGTATGTCATTTCATTTAAAAGAATAAATTTCATACATAGTATAAAAAAAAACATCAAAAAGAAATTTTTATCCATTCGCGTTAAAACAATGAAAAGTGCATATAACACTAATGTCTTTGAAAATAATACACTGCTTATCCTTTCTGTTTTATCTGAAGTTAAAATGATTGCAAAAAATAAAATAAAAAAAGCAAGAAAATGTTTATAATAAATATTTTCTGTAAATAATTTTTGAACTTGACATGGAAATAATTGTGCAACGAAATTTCCACCTAAAGTTACATAAAAAATAAAAAGAGGATTAATATCTAAACTAAAATCCATATTAAAATATGAACCAATGGGTATATATATATTATATATGTGATATTATGTTATTTAAAATATGTAATAATTCATTTTAATAATTTAGGAAATTTTAATAATTTAGGAAATTTTAATAATTTAGGAAATTTTAATAATTTAGGAAATTTTAATAATTTAGGAAAGCGTTTTAATAATTTAGGAAATTTTAATAATTTAGGAAATTTTAATAATTTAGGAAATTTTAATAATTTAGGAAATTTTAATATTATAATATTATACTATATATTATATATATTATAATGACTGATCAATTTTTAAATTTAGTAGTAGTGATCGCGGTCATTGCTGGTGTGGTATTAGATCCATCTATTGGGGGTGAAAATATAGATATTAAAAATATGAAAATGATATGGAAACTGGTTGATATTATTATTGTTATGATATCATTATATTTTGTTTTTATAAAAAAAAATAATTTATACGTAGTTGCATTAATAGCTAGTTTATGTATGTTATTTAAAACAAATTTTTATAGTCATGATCATGGTAGCAAAGAACATTTACAACAACTAAAGATGGGATCCGTTTTAGATGGATTAATTCTTGGTGTTGCCATGTCTAGTATTTTTTATAAAAAATAAAATGTAATAACGTACGCATTCGTCGTATCGTAACGTAATAGTATATTTAATATTAAAATTATTAAATATAATGCAACAAACATCCTATGATTTCAATTCAAATCTCCTAACTGTGGGCGAATAATTAGTTCTTCAACAACAGAGTGGGGTGAAAGGTTATATGCCCCCCAAACCGAATCAGCTACATCTTTGGAAGTAACAAATCGCTCTACGGGTAAATCCACACCCGACCCTGACCATGTGCCGGTCAAAGTGGCCCCAGGCAAAATTGAGGTAACCTTAACATGGTGTGGTTTGAATTCATCTCGGAAACACTTTGTCATCCCAAGCATTGCCCATTTGGAAACGGAGTAGCTCCTTCCATTGGGATGAGCAATTATACCGGCAATGGATCCAATACTAAAAATATGCCCAGACCTACGTTGTATAAGTTCTTTTGAAAATGCACGAGTAAGGTAATAAGCAGAATACATATTTGTTTGCATCAAAAGTTCTAAATTTCCACAAGGTTCATCGTGTAGGGATCCCGGTAAGAAAATTCCAGTATTATGAACAATTACATCCGGAATCACCCCCTTTGCTTTTACCGCTTCCGCAAATGCAACTACCTCTTCTTTTTTAGAAAGATCAGCCACCTGGGTAGTTACAGAAATACCATGATGATTTTTTTCCAACGATTTCCTCAATGTCAGTAAATCCTGTGCATTTCGAGAACAGGTGAAAATATTAAAACCTTCTTTGGCAAACCGCTCAACAATTGCCCTTCCAATTCCTTTTGTACCTCCACTCACTAGAATACTTTTCATATTTTTTAAATATGTGTTATATATATGTGTTATATGTTTATATGCGTTTTACAGAGTTGATATTGATTTATTATTTTAATGAATAAATCAATAAATCAATCAAAATATTCTATTCTATTGTTCTATTGTTCTATTGTTCTATTGTTCTATTGTTCTATTGTTCTATTGTTCTATTGTTCTATTGTTCTATTGTTCTATTGTTCTATTGTTCTATTGTTCTATTGTTCTATTGTTC
>Ga0114966_10001528_pt1 | contig 21270 bp, 32 predicted proteins | sample M_130207_XF_Meta_FD_87029 | JGI IMG/M metagenome (GOLD analysis project Ga0114966, IMG submission 87029) | Freshwater microbial communities from Lake Montjoie, Canada to study carbon cycling - M_130207_XF_MetaG | ecosystem: Environmental > Aquatic > Freshwater > Lake | place: Lake Montjoie... | reverse complement strand
TTTATATTAATGGTGACAACACCGCTACTACCTATTTCGGTGGGTTGTTTTTAAGCACGCTCACGGTTGAAGAATTTGAGCAATGATAATTAAAAAAATCTTATTAAAAATAAAGCAGGTTCGGGGTGAGCCGCTGACACCTCTTAAGCTAGCTGCACTCGTCGACTTACTTATATTTCCTGCTTAACTTGCTACTCCAAAGTTGCTTAAAAGCTAATGATCGATGTTATACGCATAATTTTGAGACTCGGCTCATTAGTACATTATACCTCTTCTGTCTACAATAGCACATGTGAATATCTTTATTCTTAATCTTGACCCCGACCTGGCGGCGAGAGATCATTGTGATCGTCATGTTCTAAAAATGTGTCTAGAGTCCACACAAATGTTGTGCGCAGCTCATCCACTAGGTGAAGCACCGTGGAAGAGAACACACTACAATCACCCATGCACTGTGTGGGCGAGAAGCTCTGTGGAAAACTATAGGTGGCTGTCGAAGCACGCGCTGTCTCTCTTCGAAGAATACACAAGGCGCTACGGAAGGCGTCACAAAGCTCACGATGCTGCTGTGTGGTGCTCAGAGAATATTCCGAAAAATCTACCTGTTATTCCTATAACGCCTTTTGCGCTAGCTATTAAAGACAAACTATATCATAGGAAAGATCCTGTTTCGTCTTACCGCGCTTATTACATCGGGGAGAAAGCACGATTCGCCCGATGGCGTCATAGCGCTACACCCGATTGGTGGATCACTTCCCCGACATTGACTGCTTGAATACTGGACTTCCGATCAAGTGGTGCTTGCCTTCAATCTCGTAAAACAGATTTATACCTTTGTCTAGACACCACTGAATCAGCCAATTTAATGTCTTCACATCTAAACTGCCTCCACTTTCAGCGACCTCGTAGTGCGCCAGGTCATTACGGGAAGGTAAAATGATCTTACTAATGATTGTACCTGTTCTGTCAGGCCTCATCCATTCCGGAAAAGTCTCAGGCTCAGACTTCCACGCACAATTGTATACTTTACAAGTATTAGGTCGCTCTGTGTAATCTGTGCACTTACCGTCAGCCAAAAAGAAGCAGGGTTTTCCTGGGTGCATTTCATAACCTTTTATATTTGCAGATAACCAACCTTCGCAGCACTTTGTGCATGTACCGCAACTTCGCTCTTGAATAACAACCAGCTTAGACATAGCATCAATGGAATTCAATTAGAATACTTTGTAAAACTAAATTGATTATTTATTGTTATGATTTATTTAGATATTTTAAAGCGTCACATATCTACTGTGATTCTTAAAAGATACGTCAGCGAAGTCTTAGTAAAAGAAATCAAGAATCCATTCAGCAAATTACAGATCTTCGATTTTGATGACACGTTTATTACAATAATAACAACAAACCACGACACAAATTTAAAAGGCTAACAATATTATTTCATTCACTAATGAAATTATTGTCTTATAATTCTCGTCCTGTTGTTGTTTAAAAACAAGATCTAAAAAGAAAACTAAAGTATAATATACTTAACTCTAGACAAAAATTTTTGCTTCAGGTAATTATATGAGAATCACAGCAAAACAATTAAGAAAATTAATAAGAGAAGCTGCAGTTTCTGATCACTTTGATGGTTATGATTTAGATCATAATGATGAATATGAATACGAAGATGATGATGATGATAGCGAATTTTTCTTGCACGGTGATGAAGATGGTCATGCATATGATGCAGAAGGATCAATGGCAAAATATCAGCTGCATAGAGTCAAAGAGATATCTTATATGCTCTGTGATATGCTAGAAGATGATGATCAGTTACCTGCTTGGGTTCAAGCTCATGTCACAACTGCATATGAAAATTTAAATCAGGTCTTATCATATATGGAGCCAAAAATGCATATGCTCGGCGACGACGAAGATCATGATGAAGATGAGTCTGAGCATGACTTTGAAGAAGTCATGGATAGTCACAAAGAAGATGAATCTGAACTAGATGAAAGTCTCTGGGCAAACATACACGCCCGTCGCAAAAGTGGCAAACGTGCTTTAAAACCTGGTCAAAAAGGCTACCCAAAAACATTAAATATTGGCAAGAAGAAAAAAAAGTAAAGCTATAGTAATTATATATGAAGTAAGGGGTCTTGAGTTTAAGGCCCCTTTTACTTTTTCTGTCTGAAGATTAATTTATTATCTATGGACAATATGTACGGACAATCACTTGATAAGAAAAGTTCACAACTTAATCAAACGCTTGAAGATTTAAAAAAGCTTGAAGCATATGCTGTTTGCGCAAAAGACACACACGTTTATATACAACGCTTTGTTGAGTCTCAGATGCGTGAACTACAGAAATTAATTTCAGAAGAAAAGATTACAAAAGAAACTTTTGGAGTTTCATCTGATATTCTTCAGAACACGCTTAACACGCTTAGATCTATAGAAGATGAAGCACTTAAGAACTTCTATATGAAACAGGGCGTTTCAGAATTTATTAAGAAAGAAATGACTGATCTTGTAAATGAACGCGCATTGCAAGCTACATCACAAGTAAATGAATCTAAAGTGTTAGCTGCAAATGAATAAAAGGCGAGGTATAAAACCTCACCTTGATTTTACAAATTAATTCTGAAGCTTCCTGGTCAACGCCACGCACCTTTCGTTTCGCTACCGTCTTGCATCGAAATAGTTAATTCTGTGGTATTGAAGTGAAGTTTGCAACCACGGCCGAGGACCCAGCCGCGTTTAATTCTCGATGAAGTAGGTGCTGGTGCTTCACCGTCTGTGAGACAAAGAATTCCATCCCATCTTCCACGATTCTTCGGATCGTTTGCAATGTTAGTAGGTGCATTAAAGTCAGTGCCGCCGGAGCGTATGCGCTTGGCATTAATCTTAGCACCGCGGCGCCACTCATAAATATCATTAACGTTAGCTTCACAATCAAATGGAAGAACGTCAATGCTAATCTTCTTAGTGAGACTACCAAGCTCACTGAAGAATTCCGCGAGCATATCATTGTGCACAGAACCAGACTGATCAATGGCAATGAGAAGCTTAGCATCATAACCGCGCTTCGTACCCGGATGAATATAGGGGTAGCGTTTATTAATACGCTTCATCGTTGTGGCACGACCACCACGAACCAATTGACCTACGAATTGTCGAAGCACCATGCGCCAATTAATAACGTTAGATACCGACTGACGAATGGAGTTAATTAGCTCGGATGAGATATTACCCCAACCGTTGGCCTGAGAATCTGCAACCTTAACTGCTTTTTCGACAATTGACTTAACCTTACTTTCCACGTATTCCTTAGCTTCATCGGAAAGTTGTTCCCAAGCGCCATGATCATCTAACGCGCTAACAGCCTCCATAGCTGCAGCGAAGTCAGGATTGTCCTTTATTTTTTCGTAGATCTTTTCAAAATACCATTCCGAAGCCTGCATGGGTGGTAAAGCTTCAATGATCTCTGAGAGCTGCTTGGAAGCTTTCTCATCTTCAGACCACTCACGACCTTCAGGATGCTTGAGGGCCTTGCCAGGAACTAGAGCAAAGTCAGGCAAAAGGCGATCACCATCTAGATGATTTAAACCCGGGCGTGAAGGATCAAGAATAATAGAATTGATGGCTAGATCAGTAGCGATGTTCCACAGCTGCGGAGGAGTACGCTTGCGACCGTATAAGTGGCCAAACACGAGATGATAAAACTCGTGAATGAGCACACCCCGGATCTCACGAGATGAGAGACTTGCGAAAAACTGTGGATTCCAATAGAGAACCAGATCATCACGCTTTTGATCGAAGGCTACAGCTGCTGTAGGCATATCTTCGGTAGGAATCTTTGTGATATGTCGGGATAGTTCCGCAAAGAACGGAGAGTCTTGCAGAAAAGATATTAAGTGACGATCTAGATTAAAGTCGGTTTGGCAAGCCTTGAACATATTCATATACTAACATGCCCTGACGCGCATTTGCATCGTTATTTGTGCTAATGCAGATATTGATTTTTTTTATTGAAAAGCACGATACAGCTAGCTTTTTGGCTTGAAAACATTAATTACTTATTTCAGAAAGCTTCTGAGGCCTTTAAAAACTTGGCATCGACATCTCGAGGGTCGCGAAAACGAACGAACACAGGAAATCGAAGTTTGCCATCTGAAGTGAAGCCATCACCAGTTAGTGGATCAGGTTGGTATTCGCATTCAATAATACTTCCAATGAACGAATCTGGGCCGGCTATCTGAATCTCAGCTCGTACTTTGTCGTTATATCCTCCGCCAACCTTTGTGATCACTCCATTTGCTGCCTTTGCTTCAAAACCGCCCCATAGACCTTCACGCTTAGAGCCTCTGTTACCTTCGTAATGTCCAACAATAACGAGCTCAGCAGTAGCAACAGGCTTAAGCTTAAGCACTGCACCAGACCGTTTAAAGACATATGGTGAATCGAGGTCCTTCACCATAATACCTTCATAGCCTTTCGACATCGTAGAGGAGTAGAACTTCATCAGCTCGGAGTGGTCATTGACCGTTCTGCCTGCCACCGTGACAACGTGGTCGGAGCCAACCTGGTTGACGAGTTCAGATGCAAGTTCGACACGATCGGGAACGAGTGTTTCGTTCGACTGAGCACGCCAGTCGTCGAAGTGCATTGCATCGAAGATATGAAATTTGATTGCCATGGTTCTATTATACCTTAACGTGATTTCAAGTTGTATTGGAATGAAAGTTAGATCTTTTTCTTTAGAACACCCGACGCTGTGCTATTCCAAGTGCCATCTTCGTCAAGAAGCTCTCCATCAAGAACAAAATTGTCCCAAGATGAATTTTCAAGCGCACGCTTGATTTCTTGAACACCGGGTGTATCGATCTCCGAACCGCTTCGTGTGAACATCGTCACTGTGCCTTTGTGTTTGATCGCGATGCATCGGAGGCCGTCAAGCTTCGGCTCGACCCGAACAGGATACTGAACTTCTTCTGTGATTATGATTCCTTTTCCGACCTTATGGGTGGAAGCAAGCGTCTCTGCAAGCTGCACTGAGAACTTGGAGATGGAACCCGGCCAAATCTTGTTGATCGTGGTCTCCATCACTCCAACTCTAAGATTGCGGAGAAGGATTCTGAGACACCACCGTTGTTGTCTTTCAGACAATTCGCAAAAGAAAGAAACAACTGCGTCCTTAGCAGTATTGCCTGTTATTCGTCTGGTTGCTAATGATGCTGTGATGAAGTCTAGAAAATTACTGATAACAACATCATCTTCAGGCGTGAAATTAGACGCCTTTGGCATCTTAAATTTTGAAATGAAATAATTTGTGTAAGGATCAAATGATGCAACAAATACACGGCGAAGAAGTTTATTATCGCCGTGCATCTCGAGAAGTTCTTCCTTGAACAGACGGGAGTTATTAGCCTCAAGCTGTTCTAGAATATCAATGATGGATGTCATACAGAAAACACTATACTACTATGCGACGCCAAGATGCAAAACATATTCAGGGCTTTTTCTTCTTCTTCTTAGCTAAACTTTCGTCTGTTTCTATTTCGTTTAGAATATCTTCTTGTGACACAGCTGCTTCTGTTAAGATATCGGTTTCAATATCTGGCATAGCAATTTGCAAGCCTGTTAGTTCATTAATAACTTTGGGGGGATTAAGAACAATTACGCCTTCTGCGGGTGAAGATACAGTAGCAGTGCCCATTGCATATGCACCTGTTGTGTCTAAGAATTCTTGTTCTTCAGGTGGAATAACTCCCATTGAGTCGCAACGAGTGCGTAACAACTCATATGTTACGATTCCCGTCTCTTCTAAAAATCTTTTTAGACTTGATTTTCTGCGCTTAAGAACATTAATCAACGTAACTTTTGAAATGCTTCTTTCATGAAGTCTCATTTAACTGTGATCCCTTCTTGCTGTAATTTTCTGCCGACTTCAATTTCTTGAAGAATATCACAAATACCTTCTTGAAACTGAGGATTTTTAATTATATATTCAAGCTTCTCGTCGGCAATATCAATGCTCCATTTTTTTGTGATTGCATGGGCAAATTTTTTCATAACTCGCAGCACATAGTTTCTTGCTGATGAATGGTTCATCTTGTATCCAATCATGGTCATCATATCAGCAATCTCTCTATAATTAGTTCCTTCTTCAGTAACCGTTGCGTATTGTGACTTATCTTTTTTACACTGTAACATGCTTAAGTTTACTTTCCTTGTATTTTATGCAGAGATGAGAATCTTATATTTTGTACTTCGTCTAATTTAGACATCAAGACAGATCTGTAGTCGGTTTCACGCTGTTTTAGTTTTTCTTCTATTGCGCTTGCAATATCTTGCTCTTCAATGTAGTTGCCGAGCTTTTTATTTAACTTCAATACTAAAGAAAGCGTAATAAAATTACTCAGAAGTCCAAAAAGACTAATTGCTATGTTTAAACTCATCACGATCCAGTCATAAGAATTGATACATCGCCTTCAGAAATTTTATATTCTGCGGTGTTCATGTCTTCATCAAATAATCCAAATCTAAGTCTGAGAATTGCAGATTCTTTTTCTGTAAGCGTTTGAAGAACATCTTGAACAATTCCAAGTAGTTCTTTAGAAGATGTTACATAAAACGGATTAACATTCTCATTTTCATCTTCAATCTTATCGCCTAATGAACCAGAATCAGGATCAGACGTTATTGTTTGATTTAGTGATACTGTATTACGACCTGAAGCAATGGTTGCTTTCACAACCGTTTCAGATGCATCAATTAATTCAAGTAATTCCTCATTTGAAGGTTCACAACCCATCATTGCGCGGTATTCATTAGCAGCTTGCACGATCTTTTTTTGAACAGACGCAGCATGTGCAGGGAGACGAATCATACGCTTACGCTTAAGAACGTGCTGACTAATTGCCTGTTTAATCCACCAAGTCGCGTAAGTAGAAAACCTAAAGCCTCGTTTATAATCAAAGCGATCAATCGCCTTTAAGAGACCAAGATTTCCTTCTTGAATAAGATCTTCTAGCGGAATATTGTGCCCTTTGTGCCTTTTTGCAATAGAGATTACTAGACGAAGATTACTCTCAATCAGTTTCTTCTTTGCTTTTTTAGCAGATACGTCTGTGCCTTCAGCGTATTCTTTAAACAAGGATACAACTTCTGGATGTTTTAAAAGCGAAAATGCTCTTAAGCCTTTAAGGTAGTCGTGGATAATGTCTTGCATAAGTATATTTTTCTTCAGTACAGTACATTGCTGTCTTTTGCAGCTTGCTGAGTTGCCTGTTGTACAGCAGGCATGAAGTTCGACGACTTGACGTAGTTCATATGAGCTGTACGACGCATTTCGCGTATGTCAAGTTCTCGTTGGGTGTAGCAAATAGATGTTTCAACATCTGCTGAACTATATCCTTCACGAACTATCATGTCTCGCTCTTTGTGAAGAGAATCATGCAAATTTCGAAGTTCGTCATCAGACGTGTAGGTAAGGATATCAATAGTAAGATTCAAGTCATGGTTGTAAAAGTTATTCTTCTTCTGCTTCTTGTTAATCATATTTGCTTCTTTCGTTAATGTAATTACTGTTTTTTGGGGTGTGAACCCCACGTATCTTTATAAAATAAGCGCACGCTAAGTTGCATCTATTACCATCTCCTCAAATCCTTTTGATACAACAGACATGAATCTGACAGATTCAAAGAAGTCGAGTAAGATAGACTTTTGATCATCTCTAAAAGCGACTTTTAGGAAACCTCTCGACGAGACAGTCACGTAAAATTCACCATTAGGCGAAGTGTAAATATGTTGCCAACGCTCAAGTCGCTCGGCCATGGAGATAACATTGTCTTTTTTCATCTAAGAAACCTTGCGTATCCTTTGTCAATTGGAATGTACTTTACGCCAAATCCTGCATCAAATAGTTCATCGTGAATCCTTTGGGCGCCAACAGGATTTATAGAGTGAACGTTCATCTTTTAATCTCTTTTAAATCCATAACGCCCCACTCATTGTGTTCAAGTGTATATACGACTCGAGAAACGCCGGCCATACGTAATTTGTTTTGGCAACTTTCACATGGTCTCGCAATTGCCCATTCACCATTTTTTCGAACTCGTGCTACCCAAACTTCTGACTGAGGAGTGAGTTTTCGAGCCAAGCGAGCTTCAGCATGGTGGCTTAATGCAATGTCACGGGATGCAACGTTTCTAGATGAAACAAGCACACCATCGTTCCTTAAACCTACGCTGCCGAGAAAAAACGTTCGAATATCGTTACCACGTTCTTTATTTTGTAGCGCAGCATTAGCAGCCATTCTTAGCATCTTTTTGTCGTTGGACATACCGTACTAAAATAGTGTACATTAATACGACGTTGAGTTGCAATATTGATATTTACAAACATCATGAATGAACATTTAAAAGTTTCTGCATTTGGCTTAGAACATATTACGAAGTGGGAAGGTTTGATGCTTAAAAGATATAACGATATAGCTGGTATACCTACAATTGGTGTAGGGCATGTGATTCTGCCTGGTGAAAAATATCAAGAGATTACAAAAGTGCAGGCAATGGAAATTTTAGCAAAAGACGTAGAAAGATTTGAAAAAGCTGTCAAGAAGTATATCACTATTGATCTAAATCAAAATCAATTTGATGCACTTGTCAGCTTCATTTTTAACACAGGCGAAGGTGGCATCATTAACTCAAATGTTCAAAAATCAGTTAATTCTGGTAATTTCGCTAAAGTTCCTGCAAGTCTAGAAGAGTGGAGCAAGTTTCGCGTCAACGGTGTGATGAAAATCAACAAAGGTCTACTAAATCGACGGAAGTCAGAGGCACAGTTATTCATGAAGCCTACCGAAACAGCTGCATTACCCCAGGATGCTTCTGTATTATGGGATAAAAATACGCTTAAGGAAGCACAAACATATTTATCAAAGATTTGTCTATATGACAAGAGTATAGACGGTTTGTGGGGACCTGGCACGTCTAACGGCTTAACTCAATTCGCAAGCCAGAACTGTATTTCTTTAGGGGATGAACCTAAAACTAAGATTCCAAGATCTGTATTCGCGTTGTTAAAGGAAAAAGCTTCTTAAAGCTCAAGATACTTCTTTTTAATGACCTTGTGCAAACCTGGGTTAACCTTCAACGCTTCAGGTACAATCTTGTGACGAACAAGGTTTCTCATAAACTGTATATCACGATTGGATTCATCTTCTATCCACTTAAGATTTTTTTTCTTGCACCAAGCAATAATCTCTTTTTTTGGCGTGATTAAGAAAGGATGAATTACGTTTCCGCTAGAATATGGAATTAAACGTGATTCTCCATGAAGCGATGTAAAGATCCATGTCTCAATAGCATCGTCTAAATGATGTGCGGTTATTACGGGAGAATTAAACGTTGCAAAGAACCCATGACGTTCATTCCGCCAAAATTCCTCGAGAGATTCTTCTTTTAACCTGTCTCGTGATAATCGACCAATTCGTAAAATAAGCTTACGTTCTGTAGCAAATTCTGTTACAAACTTTAATGCTGCAGCTGATGTCTCTGTTCCATGATGAAAGAAAGCGAGATCTACTTGTTTCCTTCCGTTCAACAAAAAATCAGCTACTGCAACTGAATCAACGCCACCAGAAAAAGCCACAGTACACTTGTTAGGAATCGCGCCAAGAAATCGAATCATCTTATCCCCATTATATCACACACAAAGTTTAGCTTATGATTTTGACGAAGAGTAGTTATCAGCAGCCCAGCCATCGCCCTTCAACCTGAATGATGTGCCTTTGGAGATAAGACGATTGTAGGAAAAGACTTTGCAATAGGGACACTCTGCACCCTTTTCGTCTTTGATAGATTGATAAACTTCGAACTCTTTATTACAAACAAAGCAACCGTAATCGTATGTTGGCATGATTTACCTAAGCTGTAGGACAAGAAAAAGTAAGTCTAAAAGGCAAAGTAATCTTATTACCTGTATAAGCTGCAGTGCCAGGCTGTCTATTAAATTTAAGTGCGCCTGTATGCGATACTAGATTAGCTATCTGTGGATCTTTTACGACGTCAGAGAAGCGTTGTTCAACATCATTGATCCAACAACGTTGAGCGACAAGCTGACAGACTTGTGAATAATCAGAGTGTAAAACATTATGTGCTATTGCATTGGGTTGAATTACATTAACGTTCTTGCCGGCAATTTTTGATGCTGCTGGGTAACCTTTGATACCTTTATAAATAGGCCCAGTGAAATGCCAGCCGTAGTTGCATGCATAATTTGGATTAAGATCAATCTTTTTGTCAAGAACCCAATGTTTCCCAGTTGTAGAAACTAGGCCCACATCTGAAGTTAACTGCTTTGTTACAGCATTAGAGTGTGTTATCATAGCACTTACAGATGATGAGATAGGCATAGGGCATGGACCGATTTTTCTGACAGCAGACGCATATATCATATCAGCAACCATTGCAGTCGGCAAAGATGCATTGAATAAATCAGCAATCTTCTGTTCAAGATTAGCTGAAACATTAACTCTAACACCTCCTACCAAAAGTGCATCTTCCATTACATGAAGCTTAACTTCCTCGCCATCGATGCAATGAACAATCTCTGTCCACATCGCCTCAAAGTTGCCTGTCAAGATTTGATCAAAGATAAAGAATTCTCTGTTTTTTAGATTTTCTGGGAATTGAATTGTTGACATGATAAAAAATTGGTTACTTCTGAGGGCTTCATCCTCAGTTTCACTTACTTATATTATATTATATTAGTTCAACGAGTATGAAGCACACGCTCAGCACACGCTTAGTTTTCAATTTAATTGATTATTGTGTCTATGACTTAATTCTACAAAGCTTTCGTAAAAACTTGCACTAAAAATTTATTAATTTAAATTTATCAAACAAATAAAACCGTATGATTACAACATTGATAACAGGATTTTTTATTGTTGCTACAACGTTTTTTATATTCATTGGGACGTTAAGCATCGATGGAACTATAAAAAATAAGTTATAAAAGCTATAAGCTAATTAAGAATGCTGGCAGCGCTAGATAAAGTGTTTCTTTTATAATTTGTTATGCAGAAGTTAAATAATCTCGTCAGCACAGCCTAATTTGACTGCATCCTTTGCATCAATATACCAATCTTGCTTTCGCTTATAAACTTTTTCTAATTTTGCTTTAGTGATTTTTGTAAGATCAAGAGTCATAGCCTCAATCTGCTTCTGAAGACGTTTAGCTTCAAACAAATCTTCTTTAATGTCAGCAACCTTACCGACTGTCCCAGAGCTAACCTGATGATACATCATAGTGCCATATTTGTGAATCGATCGATGTGCACCATGAATTGCCAGCATAAAACCACATGACATTGCGCAGCCTGTGATAACTGTATTTACAGGCGTACCTGTTGATTTCATAATGGATAGCAAGCCAAAACATTGATAAACTGAACCGCCATACGAATCAATGTGGAGTATAATGGGCTTTGGCTTATATGCTAAGTCATGAAGCTTATAATACCCTTCAAGATACACATCATGTTCACGAATTTCAATGATTGACTTTGACAAAACATTCATTGTGTCTTGGTCAACCTGTTGTGCTAGAAATAAATTTCTGGAATGCGGCTTCTCGAGGTTTATCATATAGACTATATAAAGCCTTTAAGAATCAAAAGTACATTTTATAAATTCAATTTAATCTTTTGGCTCTTTTAACATGTCTAATTCTAAAATTAAATCTGTCATGATCTTCATGAGACGTGCTTTTTCTTTAGCAACTTTACTATTCTTTGATGTAGATTTTCTCAATTGATTAATCTGAGCATTGATATTCTCAAGCTGCTCAACAAGATCTTCTTTTAAGGATGACATACTATCATCTTCCGATTTTTAAGTATGGCAAAACAAAAGAGAGTTAGGCATAAAAAGCATTGTTTGTTTTTAAGTTTATGTAATTATTCATAAATAATTTGCAAACAGTCTAGCCAAATTTGCTTAAGTAACATGTCATTGCAATCAATCATTAATGCTGGCTGTAATCCTTGAATTAATACTTAAGATTTCTTTAGGCTTACATTAACATCAGCATTTGATCGCTGACTTCTTATATTAGTGATTGATAACTTCAATATTATCAATCACGCAGTTCTTCATCGAATCCTTAAGCGGATCACATACTGAATTCACAAGTTCATCTATGCACTCAAGCGGTATGGTAATGATTGACTTGGTTTTATCAGGATTTTCAACTACTATCTGTTCATAGCCGCAATCGTCGAAGTTCTTTTTATTTTTTTGACTAATAATATCAGGAACAGATTTTTCTATTTTTTTCTCCTCAGTGGTATCTTGTAGCGGCATAATACCAATCTGTGTTATACACGCTGCTGCAGTAATCACAAATAGTATTGCTAATAATATTTTAGGACTCATATTATTACTTATTAAACTGTTGTGTTTCTGTCGATTCTTTGAGCGCAAGAGTTGAAGAAGTTCCGCCTGAGATTATCTTGGAAACTTCATCAAAATATCCTGTTCCAACTTCACGTTGATGCTTCGTCGCAGTATAACCAAATTTTTCAGAATCAAATTCTGCTTGTTGCAATTCAGAGTATGCAGTCATTCCATGATCTTTATATTTTCTCGCTAGCTCAAACATACCATGATTTAGAGAATGAAATCCTGCAAGGGTCACAAACTGGAACTTGTAACCCATCGCCCCAAGCTCTCTCTGAAATTTTGCAATAGTTGTATCGTCAAGTTTCTTCTTCCAGTTAAATGAGGGCGAACAATTATATGCAAGAGGCTTACCTGGGAACTGTGCATGAATTCCTTCCGCAAAAATCTTTGCTTCCTCAAGATCAGGCATCGATGTTTCCATCCAGATCATGTCTGCATAAGGTGCATATGCAAGTCCTCGAGAAATAGAACGTTCCATTCCCGTCCTGCATAGATAATGAAAGCCCTCGGGAGTTCTCTTTCCAGTTTCGATGTAATCATGATCGTATGGATCTATATCACTTGTGATTAGATTTGCAGATTCCGCATCCGTTCGAGCGATAATTACGGTAGAAACATTCATTACATCAGCAGCAAGTCGCGCTGCAGTGAGTGTGCGGATAAATTGGGATGTTGGAACGAGAACCTTACCGCCTAAATGACCACACTTCTTTTCAGATGCCAATTGATCTTCCCAGTGAACAGCGGCCGCCCCGGCTTCAATCATTGCTTTCATCAGCTCGTATGCATTTAGTGAACCACCAAAGCCTGCCTCAGCATCGGCAACGATAGGCGCAAGCCAGTGTTTATCACTACTTAAATTCTCAGCGCAATCGATTTGTTCAGCACGAAGAAGTGCGTTGTTAATCCGCTTGACGACTGCAGGCACACTATTCGCTGGGTAAAGACTTTGATCAGGGTAAGTATTGCCTGATAAATTTGCATCAGCTGCAACCTGCCACCCTGACAGGTAAATGGCTTCAAGACCAGCTTTAACCTGTTGCACTGCCATCGCACCAGTTGAAGCGCCTAATGCATGAATATATGATTTCTCGTTAATTAGTCGCCAAAGCCTCTCAGCACCAAGCTTTGCTAGTGTATATTCTATGTGTGTCTTGCCACGAAGTCGAGCAACGTCTACAGTGCTATATGCCCTTTTAATTCCGTCAAATCTATCTTTCATGTTGCTAACATATTATTGCATTATTTTTAAATTTACAACATAAATAGAAATAATTTTTGTAATAATGCTCATGTTAATGACACTTGATTTGAGGATCAAGCTATTTCTAACTTGATTTCTTCGGCTGTGTCGTCTGTTACCTTTGGCGCAAATAGCTCCATCTTAGAAAGTTCTTCTCTTGCAAGTTGCATCATATCCTCAAGTGAGGACTTTTCTTCTTCGACAAAGCGTTTAAATGCAGCTAGAAGAGAAAATTCTACATCAACAACTCTACAAAGTAGATCTTGGCGTGTCAAGGTATCAGCTTGTTGTTCAGTTTGTGTTTGTTCTGTGCTCATCATTTAGTCCGTCCGTACACGTAATCTTATATTAAAGCCCTTCTATGTTTACCCAAATAAGAAGAAAGAATAATAGGCTTATTTAAGCATCGCTAACTATTCGTTAATTATTGTTCTTCGATACAAGAATAGCTGACCTCCCACTTTTCTAGGGTCGGGGTATTCTTCTTGACTACATCCACTTTGAAGCTCGTTTCTAGCTCAAGAAATTTCTTTTGTGCATCCATCTTACCAAGCAGAGTATAGAGGTCAATAGGACATGGAACAGGACCCACCATTGAACAATCTGGTTTCATGTTTGTCGACTTCGTGCTCATAATCACCCAGGCTGCAACAGATAAATCGGCTTTAGTTTTGGCTGTACGAATTCTAAAGGATATTTCTGTGCCAATAGGGATGGTCGCATCCCATGATAGGTAACCCCATTGGGACGTCTGATCATCATCACATGTGGATTCGTATGACTCAGACTTAACCGTGTCGGCATAACCGCCTGGACATTTCGGTGGATATCCACAGACAGCATCGTAGTAAAACCCCCAGTTGTCACCCTTAAAACATTCGGCAGAGTTATAGTTGGCGCTCGGCTTCGGGTTAATCATAACTTCGTCACCATTGACCACGTTGCAGCTCTTCACATTACGACACTCACCTGCTGGGATGGCAGAGTCTGTGTAACAGTATTTCGCACCGGGAAGAGAAGACGGTTCTGTTCCAAAATATCCCGAACCCTTCGGCATGATTGCGATCGGAATTCCCTTTGGCGCTTCTTTGGACCCGGTGTTGCAAATAGTAATGACGGGTGTGTTTCCGATCTTGCAGGTTAAACCAACGCCAAGCTCGAAGTCAGAACACTTGTCATCGAAGTTAGGTGCTTCCCATTCCGCGCATTCACCTGCACCAAGCTTTACGCCATCACAGTAATTGTGACATGTATCGTGAACAGCATTGATACAAGTAGAATCCCAATCGCCCTTCCAACTCAGTGGACAGGCGCCAGGTACGTATACCTTGTATTGATCTACGCATTTTTGGGTCCATTCACCATCATAACTCTTCTCACACGAGTAAAAGATCCAGCCATACTCTGGTTCATCCCAACATTTTTGAATCAATTCCCACCAACACTCATAGCGCTCTTCCCACCAACATTCATACACGTATTGTAGTTCCCACCAGCATTCATAAACATAAACTTGTTCCCACCAGCACTCGTACAAGTATGTGTAAACATCCTCCCACCAGCAGCCGTAGGTGTAGACGTACTCCCACCAGCACTCGTACAGGTACGTGTAGACGTCTTCCCACCAGCATTGGTAGACGTACTGCTGCTCCCACCAGCATTCATAGGTGTAGACGTACTGCTGCTCCCACCAGCAATCGTAGACGTACTGCTGCTCCCACCAGCAGGTGTAGACGTACTCCTCCTGCCACCAGCAGCTCCACCAGTCACAGTAGTAGGTGAGCTGCCACGTCCAGCCGCAGACGTAGTTCTGGATCCAACGCCACCCGCAGACGTAGGTTTGGATCCACGTCCAGCGCCAGCCGCAGATGTAGGTCTCGATCCAACGCCAGCCGCAGATGTACGTATAGACGTAGCGCCAGCGCCAACCGCAGATGTATGTGTAAATGTAACGCCAGCCGCAGATATACGTGTAGATGTAACGCCAGCGCCAACCACAGATGTAGATTTGCTTCCATCTCCATCCGCAAATGTAGACGTCCACCCACCGCCAGCCGCACTGGTAGTATTGACGCCAACCGCATTTGTACGTCTCGATCCATTCACAAACTTGCTTATACCCGATGATATCCCAATAGCTACACGTCTCGATTTGGGTATAAGGGCAACATGTCTTATCCCACTCGCATGTCTTCTTGACGTTTGGGTCGCAATTCTTCGTGAGACCTTTTTGATAAGTTAAACACGGCTCAACTTCGCAAGTACCCGTGTACTCCTTTTCACAGCACTGAGTCTTGTTGTCACAAATCTTATCGACACAATTCGTCTCGCAACCTTTTTTTAGACCGACGCCTTTGGCACAAATGTCGTGTGAACAAGAGCCTTGAGACGGGTCTTGACACTTCTGATTTTGGTGGCATTGAGATCCATGAGTGCAAGGTTCTTTTGCTGCACCATCTTTGTTGGCTTTATCAATGCTTCCGGCAGGATCTGCCGACCAGTTCCACGTCCATTTACATACAGTGCCGTCTGCTTTCCATTTGCCATCCTCGACCCACTTACTGCATCGTGGATCACAAGGATTATCATCGCAGATTTTTTCTTCTGTTAAGGAAAGCGGTTTTCCATCATCGGCGGGATGTTTTGCTATTTCTTCGCCCTCGCCGCAATCGGACCACTCGCCATCGATACATTTTTGTACCCCAGCGAAACAGCTGATAACACCTTCATGTTGACCGAGGGTTATATGACATGCACGTTGTGTTCCAATCTCGCATGAATTAAATTGTGTAGAACCACCCCCACTAGTCTGTTCAGTTGCTGCTCCTGAGCTCAATAAATCAACAGTAACATCTGGTTCTGCAACTACGCAAGCAGCGAACGTACAAAAAAATAAGCTTGCTATAATCTGTTTAAATTTTACGAGCGACATAGATAAATTATTGCCCTATATACAGAACAATAAAACGTAAGTTCGCTTAATGACAAATTTAAACTGTAACGACAAACTGTCGTGTTTTCATGAGCCTCACGTAGAATCTTCGTCTATATCTTCTTCGTCAAGAATAACTTCTGCTTTTTTCTTAGACATCTTAACAGGAAATTTTTTCCCGCCCACATTGACTTTCTTTTTGCCAGCTTTTGCAGCTTTTGCAATCTTCCAAGTAAACTCATTTTCTTCCATTTCAGACGACTCTTTGAGATGAATGAGCTGTATGCTTTCTTCGATTGCTTCTCTTATTAGAGATCGCAGCTGTGCAAGCTTAATTCTCATTTTATTTTTCCTTAATGCGTAAGTATTCCTTCAAGCATCTAAAATTGAAAACAAAAAAGGCCCTGGGTTACAGGGCCTAATTTAAGGGAATTATAATTCTAGTCTTTTTAGCTTAATTGCCGCCTGCACCACCGCTGCCGCCTGCCCCGGATGAGCTGACCATAGCAGTTGTACTAACTTCTCCACCTGTTCCTTGAGCGCCACCGGCTGAAGCAGTAGTACCACCTGAGCCTGAAACAGCAGATCCGCCGGCACCTCCTGCGTCTGAGGACGAGCTAGAAGCTGTAACCGTTGAAGTCGAAGATGCCACAGTGGTTTCAGCTGTCTCTTCCTTGTCCTTACAAGCGACAAGAGCTGCTGAAAAACAAACGATTGTGAATAGTTTCTTGTTCATTTCATACCTTTTATTGAAAGCCAATATCGGCTTAGATTAAACAATATACTACAAAGACACGCAAATTTATAAAATTTTATCGTCTAAGGAAACTACGAATTTTAACATTATTATGTCGTAGATAATAAATATAAATATGCAAATCTTAGAACGACAACTTCGAAAATTAATCAGAGAAGAAATTCTTCAAAGATTTGGTCAGGTTAACAAAACTACTTTGTTATCAAGCGGAATTCAATGGCATATGCAAGAAGGCATAGCTTTTGATAATCCTGTGTATAGAAAAGGTTCTAAGAAATACTTTGTTTTAATGCAAGAAGCACGAGAGCTGTACAAAAATGGAAGTTATAAACCTCAAAGTGATTTTGAAAAAGATTTGCTCGAATCTGATTTAGGTGAATGGGATTTATATGAAGGTATTAATGTGCCTTTGGACTTTCCACAGCTGGAAGAAATTAGTCTTACTGAAGCTGAATACAAAGGTCGAGATGTTGAACTTGGCAAACCAAAAAGAGGTGCAGGCGGCAAAGCATATGTTTATGTTCGAAATCCTAAAACAGGTAATGTCAAGAAAGTTTCTTTTGGTTCTTCAATGCCTGATGCGATGGGCGACTCTGAAGCTGCTAGAAAAAGACGAAAATCTTTTGGTGATAGACATCAATGTGCAAAGAAGAAAGATAGAACTAAACCCGGTTACTGGTCTTGTAGATTAACTAAATTCTTTGGAAGAGACATTCCTGGTTGGTGGTGATGCTACCCTTTGAAGAAAAACAGATTAGTGAAACAATTAAAATTAGAACTTTTAAGCAATCAACGCTTAATGAAGAATTAATTTGGCATAGAGATGCCGAAGATAGATCTGTTCGTGTATTAAAGGGTGAAGGCTGGTATTTTCAAAGAGACAATGACTTGCCAGATTTAATGATGCCCAATAAAGTTTATTTTATCAAAAAGTGCACATGGCATAGAGTCATAAGGAAAAAAGACTGTAGTGAGTTAGTAGTCGAAATAACAAAATTACTTTGACTTTTTCTTCTTTGACTTACTCTTAGACTTTGACTTTTCTTTCTTGCTTTTAACGGTCAAATTAAGCGTAGGTGTTTCAATAGCTTTTATTTCTAACTTCTCACAAAAGGGAATAAATACTTCACCTCCTGAAACTTGAATAAGCTTAATAAAATCACAAAGTGTAGTACCAGAGTAGATGGGCGCTAATTCTTGATCAGATAAAGGACACACGCTAAGCCAAGGAATATCGCCTCGATTAATTGTTTTTGTTGACCAACTTGACTTTTCTTCAAGAATGTCTGGTGTCACATATGCTGCCTCCCAATAAACTTTTATGACTGTATGATCCTGTTGCTCGGTTTCTTTCGTCTTGTGGCACGTATGAGGCATACCTGCGTTAAATTCATATGGAGCCATGTCCCAATCGTCACCCCATTGATAAACAAGCGGACACGAAGTAAACCAAGCAAAATTGCGCTTAACAAAACAGAGCTTAAGATTTAGGTTTAACATGTTATTCATAATAGAAAGTATTCTTTTAATTGTTTCAAATAAAACTTTTTCGTAGATGTCTGCTAATCTAATAGAATTTTTTACACTGTCAATAGAAAATGAGATTGTTGTCTATTAGATTAATGCAGTAGCAGGATAACAATTATTTTCAAACCCAGATGGTTCAATCTCAATGATTTGCCAGAGAGGTGAGATTGCAATATAATTTTTTTGAAGTAAATTTAGGTGAAGCTTTAGATCAGATATCTTACACCACATCTTGCCCTTTTCAGACCAGGTTGCTGCAGGATACAAACTACTCTTTCCGTAACTCTCATCTTGATAAAGACCAGTAACCATGTCACGAATTTTATATTTTAAATTAGTTTGAGCTGTCATGATTTATAAATTCTAACTTATGTAGATGTAGGCTTGCACTTAAAATTTTCTGAACTAATTTTAGTTTTTGTCTTATATCAAAATGATCATGCATAGGATTATTGATTAAGTCGTGAAATTGCATCTATTATCGCTTTAAAGTAATCGCCTGGTTTTAAAGTCAAAGTGGATCGGCGCCCTTAACTTGCATTGACATTGTGCTAACCATCTCCAGAAATGTATCATATATCCACCCGCGTTTACCATTAACGAATATTCTAAACATAGTCCTTGAGTTTTCACGCGCGATGTCGATGATTAAACCAACTTGAGTAGGTTTAAAATTACCTATCACTCCGACCTCAGGAGGACTGTTGGTATTCCACATCGACACAGACCTATCTCTAAATTTTGTCCTAATTAAATCACCAACTACCACAATCGTCACCAATCAACTTGTGATCGCGATTCAGATTCAGCAATATCATCTTCAACAATATCTAAACTAAAATCAGGTATTCGACCGTCGTTAGCGAATCTTTTCATTAACCCATCAATTCGTTTAAGCGATGCATCTGTTGGTGGTCCGGTTCTGCTTGGCTTCGGAAGAATGCTCGCCAGCCAAAATGCCTCCTGAGGTGATAATTCTCCTGGGCCTTTCTTAAACCAGTGTTTCGTACCCGATTCGATTCCATATTGATTTGGACCAAATTCAATAACATTCAAATATAACTCCATAATCTCATCCTTCGAATAGCAGGACTCTATACCTTGTGCCAGAAAAAACTCCTGAACTTTTCTACCAAGCGTCTTGTCTCGGGTGAGCCATAGATTCTTAGCTAACTGCATGGTTAATGTACTACCGCCGCGAAGAAAGCGGCCGTGCTTTAAGTTGTCAGTGAAGCTATTAACAAAGGCTTGAACGATGAATCCGCTGTGGTGTTCAAACCCAGGATCTTCCATGGTTATCGCAGCCAGAGGCATGTCACTCATCATCCGTAACGTAACCCAGCCTTTAGATCCAGGTCCTGATTCCCTTTGAAACTTTTCTCCCATAGGTCTGTATGCAGTGTAAATGAAAGTTTTTCTTAGATTTGGAATTGAATTACATGTTGCACGACAGTCAGATTTCAATGTGAATGAAGGTTTCGGTCTAAATCCTATAGAAAAGTTGGTCTTACCTTTCATTTGAATTTTGTCAAGAGGCGATATCTTAAGATTAACAGGCAAAGAATTAATCCATGTATCACAATTTTCAGATCCTGACAAAGTTAATGTAACTGGCTCAATTTTAACATGGCTTCCGCCGATAGTCAAGTCCCATCTATCCCCATGCTGGACTTTTACGTTTTCCATGGCAATCCAATCTGTAGCAAGCCATGGATGTCGTACTTCTAGCTTGTCTAACGTAATTGTATCAGGGTGACGAGAAGCTCTAACTCCCTTAGTTTTAATTAAAAAAGTTTGTTTCTCAAATACAATCTGCGCAGTGATATCTTCCACCACAGCAATCTTTTCCTTTGTATCATAAGTGATATTGCTTGCCACGAAGTTTGTGATTATTGCACCCATAATCTTAAGTTGTTTGAGATTTGCCTCGCCGACTGTAACCACATGAGTTTCTCTGTCGAAGCACCCGGGGCCTGTAGCAATAGAAGGCGTCACTAGCTGTGCCTTTGTGAAGCAGATATTATTCTTTTCAGATCTAATATTTTCGAGCTTAATGTTGTGAGCTTCCTTAGTAACGTTAAGCGACAGATTACTGAATTGTATGTTTCTATGCTGATCTTCTTGCCCTTTTCCATTCGGCTTGACGTCAAGATTTACGGACAATATACCACCGTTGATGAAAATATTGTGACCTTGAAAGTCCGATGAGATCTTATCTAGGTCACCTTTGATCCAACCTTTATCTAATTTCACACCTGAAAGTGTTACACCAGATGTGTTCATACTAACATCATCGAATTGAACACCAGGTAATCTTTTTTCAACCTGCCATCGTAATATCGCAGGATATGAA
>Ga0114966_10001520_pt1 | contig 21390 bp, 19 predicted proteins | sample M_130207_XF_Meta_FD_87029 | JGI IMG/M metagenome (GOLD analysis project Ga0114966, IMG submission 87029) | Freshwater microbial communities from Lake Montjoie, Canada to study carbon cycling - M_130207_XF_MetaG | ecosystem: Environmental > Aquatic > Freshwater > Lake | place: Lake Montjoie... | reverse complement strand
CTAACCACGTCTAGCCCCTCATGCCCGCGTCCTGTGCGCACCTCAATCCCATCGATTCGCGATGGTGCCTAAACTTTGGGCACCAAGGGCGGCAGCGTGACCAAAAGTCCGCCATACCCGGAAAACTCGCAACTTTCGGTTTCCTACCGGCCAGAATCCTCCATCCTGCACGCCCGTTTTCCGCCCCCATTTTTCCGTGAGCCAATCGCATCCCACTGACGACCTTCGCGTCGCTGAAATCCTCCCTCTCATTCAGCCAGCCCTGCTCATGCACGAGTTCAAGCTGGGAGAGCTTGAATCCGCCTTCATCGAAGACTCGCGCAAGCGTGCCGAGGCAATCTTGACACTGAAGGACGATCGCCTGCTTGTGGTCGTCGGTCCTTGCTCGATCCACGACACGAAGTCCGCGCTCGAATACGCCCAGCATATCATTGAAGCACGGCAAAAATACGGAGCCGATCTCGAGATCGTCATGCGTGTCTATTTTGAAAAGCCACGCACCACTGTCGGCTGGAAGGGTTTTATTAACGATCCGCATCTCGACGGCACGTTCGACATCAACAGCGGCCTGCGTGGCGCGCGTGACCTGCTCATCAAGCTGACCAAGCGCGGCATTCCCGCTGGCACCGAGTTCCTCGACGTCATCACACCACAGTACATTGCGGACGTCGTTGTCTGGGGCGCGATTGGTGCTCGCACCACCGAAAGCCAGGTGCATCGCCAGCTTGCTTCAGGTTTGTCCATGCCCGTCGGCTTCAAGAACGGCACCGACGGCGGTATCCAAGTCGCGCTTGATGCCATCGAAGCCGCCAAAGGCCAGCACTGCTTCCTTTCCGTCACCAAAGACGGTGTCGCTGCCATCGTGAACACCAAAGGCAACAACGCCTGCCACGTCATCCTGCGCGGCGGCAAAGGCGGCACAAACTTCGATGCGGCCTCGATCAAAACCGTCGCCGATCAGCTCACCGCACGCGGCCTGCCCGCCAGCGTCATGGTTGATTGCAGTCACGGCAACAGCCTCAAGGACTACCGCAAGCAGCCCATTGCCTCCGCCTCCATCGCCGAACAAATCAGCGCTGGCAGCCAAGCTATCACCGGCGTCATGATCGAAAGCCATCTCGTGGAAGGCCGCCAGGACACCAAGCCCGGCCAACAGCTCACCTACGGTCAAAGCATCACCGACGCCTGCGTCTCCTGGGACACCACCGCCCACATGCTCGACGAACTCGCCGCCGCTGTGCGCGAGCGCCGCAAAAAATGAACTTTACCCGCAAGTGTCTCGGCAGCCTCGCCAAGTGCCGCATTCTCGTCATTGGAGACGTGATGCTTGATCACTTCATCTGGGGCCACGTTCGCCGCATCTCGCCGGAGGCACCGGTGCCGATCGTCGAGGTGACGAGAGAGGAATTCTATCCTGGTGGTGCCGCCAACGTCGCTCGTAACATCTCACCTTTCTCGCCTCACACCCATCTCATGGGTCGCGTCGGCAAAGATATGGCCGCCGACAAGCTGCGCGCACTCCTGATCGAAGACCAAGTCGATCCCGCTCCGCTGCTCATTCACGCAACACTCCCCACGATCTCCAAGGCTCGCGTCTCCGCCCGTCAGCAGCAGATCGTTCGCGTTGACCGCGAAAAATTATTGCCGCTGACTGACGACGAACTCGCCGAGATCGACAAGCGCCTGCGCCAAATGGCACCAAATCTCGACGCCATCATTCTTGAGGACTACGGCAAGGGCTTTGTCACCACACCGCTCATGCAGTTGATCGCCAAGATCGCCGCTGAGCACAAACTCATCGTCACCGTCGATCCTTCACCACGCAATCCGCTCCCGTGGGCCGGCGTTTCGCTCGTGAAGCCAAACCGCCTCGAAGCCTTCGCCGCCGCTGGCCTTGAAGACCATCTGCTGCCCGAAGCTCCGCTCGAAAACAAAGAACTCCTCGAAGTCGGCCGCGTCCTGCTCGCTAAATGGAATGTTGCCAGCGTGCTCGTCACTCTCGGCGAACACGGCATGATGCTTTTCGAACGTGACAAAGCTCCGCATCACATTCCAACGCGTGCGCGTGAAGTTTTCGATGTCTCCGGCGCAGGCGACACCGCCATCGCCCTGCTCACGCTCGCCCTCGCAGCAGGCTTTACGCTTCAAGACGCTGCCGAAATCTCCAACCACGCCAGCGGCATCGTCGTCGGCAAGCTCGGCACAGCCACGTTGACGCCCGACGAGCTTCTTGCAGCTTTCTCATAAAATGAGCACCGATTTTCCCTCCCTTTTCAAAACGCACCTCAACGAGCATCAAGACGCCATCGCCAAACTCAGTGCGATGAGTGATCAAATCGCCCCGCTGGCCGAAGCTTGGCTTACCGCGTTGCGAAACGGCAAAAAAATCATCTTCTTCGGCAACGGTGGCAGCGCCGCCGACGCGCAGCATCTCGCCGCTGAACTCGTCGTACGTTACCGCATCAATCGTCCCCCTCTCGCCGGACTCGCTTTGACCACCGACACTTCGATCCTCACGGCGCACAGTAATGACTTCGGCTACGACACCGTCTTCTCGCGTCAGATCGAAGCGCTTGCCCAGCCCGGTGATGTCGTCCTCGGCATCTCCACCTCCGGCACCAGCAAAAACGTCCTCCTCGGCCTCCAAGCCGCGAACAATCGCGGTTGCATCACCATCGCCTTCACCGGCGAAAAAGGTGCGGACTGTGCCGCTGAAGCCAAACTGAGCTTTAAAGCCCCCTCTGCGATCACCGCACGTGTCCAGGAATGCCATCTCCTCATTGGACATCTCCTCTGCGATATTGCGGAGCAGTCGTTTGTAACCGCCTGACAAGGCAGTCTTCATGAAAGCATCGTCCCAGTCCGCGCCTCACACGCGTGGCGGTCTGCAAGGCATAGTCGTCGGTTTTTCACAGTCGGCGGTACTCCGAATCCTCAGGCTCGTGATCAATGTGGTCATCACCGGTCTGCTCGCACGGCATTTGGGTAGCGCTGGCTTTGGTGCCCTTGCGGCCAGCCTCGCACTGGTTTCGCTGCTCTACACACTCGCTGAGCTTGGCATGGGCCGTGTACTTGTGCGCGAGCTGCTGCGGGAAGGCGCGGACCGAGCTGCCGTCATGGGCTCCAGCTTTTACACACGACTCACCACGGGGATCGCGCTCTTTGCCACATTGGCGGCGTACGCTTTCATTTTCGAGCCAGCTCATACGGCTTTGCTGCTGATCTACGGCATTGCGCTGCTCACCCACGCCGCCACTGATGTACTAGCTTGGTTTGAATCGGAGCGCCGCATGCACATCGCAGCATGGTGCCAATTTAGCGGCTTCATGCTGAGCATTATTGCCGTCGCAGCCGGTATCGCATGGCACGCACCGCTTGAGTACTTCGCTTTCACCTACATCATCGAATGTTTCATAACCACCGCCGTGCTGCTGATTCTTTATCATCGGTTCGGCGGCTCATGGCGGGCCTGGCGCTGGCAAAAATGCCGCTCCTTGGCGCTGCTGCGCGAGTCTTGGTATGAAATCGCTACCCAGTTCACATTACTAATGCTGCTACGTCTTGATGCCATCATGGTGCAGGCCATGCGCGGCGAAACCGAGGCTGGTTACTATTGTGCTGCGGTCCGCATCTCTGAAGTGGCCTACTTCCTGCCAATGATGCTCGCCAGCTTCATGCTGCCGCCGCTCATGGAACGCAAACAGGCCAATACGGCTGATTACCGTGATCGCATTGCCGACTACTTCGGCATCACCATCGCCATCACGCTGCCCATCGCGTTGTTCATCGTTATCACCTCAGAGTCACTGGTAAGTCTGCTGTTTGGCTCCGCTTTCCTTCCTGCTACACCCATGCTCACAGTGCATGCTTGGGCGCTCATTCCCTTCGCCTTGGGCATCGCCCGGACGCAGTATCTTACCATTGAAGGCAAATTGTGGGCCAACTTGCCTGCGGTAGTCGCCGCGTTGATCATCAATGTCATGCTTAACTGGCTATGGGTTCCCACACATGGTGGTCTCGGTGCCGCTTGGGCCACGCTGATTGCCTACAGCATTGCATGGGTGGCAAGTACTCCCACTATGGCCGCCACGCGTGATCTCACCGCCCTCATGATGCGCGGCATCGTTCGCCTGCCTTCTGTCCTACAAGACATGCTCATGCGATTGCGCAACGGCCGCAATCTCACCCCTCAATCCCCTTCATGAATCGTGGCAATCCAGCTGCTGTCTTTCTGATCATCATGTTGATGCTCGGCGGGCTGTACTCCATAGCATCAGTGCTGCTCACCAGTGGCAACACGATTGGGGAGTTGTGTCGGTTCCTCTTGGTAGGAGGCTTTATCTTCTGTCTCGTATCACCACGCACCGGATTTTTTATCTGGCTGACATTCTGTGGTTACAACGATCTGGTGAAGCGTTTTCTCGTCATCGGCGGTCGTGTCTCCCAGGATGACCTAACCTTCGTGCTGGGCATCACACCCGCTATGTTTGGCGGCATTGTCACCTCATTAATTGTGGGTGGTCTAATGCAGTCCACCAAAGTCTCAATGCGCGACTGGAAGTCGCTCGGTGTTGGTATCTTGCTAATGTTGCTCGCTGGCGCTGCAGCAGCGCGGCATCCTGGTGCAGGTTTGAACGGGGTATTGCAGGCCATGGCGAATGATGGCTTGTACTCGTTGCTGTTGTTTGTTCTACCGGTCCTTTTCAGCACCCGTGCTGAAATCCTGCACATCTGGCGATTCCTGGTTTTGGTTTTCCTGCCGGTCGCTATGTATGGAGTCGTGCAGCAGATTTTCGGTTTTGCCGATTTCGAGATCGAGTACCTGCTGAGTGGGTTGAGTATCGAGATCAAACAATTGTACACCGGCGAAGTGCGGGCCTTTTCGACACTGAACTCCCCCACTGCTCTCTCGGTAGTCTGCGCCTGCCTTGCCGTGTTGAGCTTGTATCTAGGCTTCGGTCTCAAGGAGCGCGGGCAGAAGCCAGTTTTGTCACGCCCCGTTTCTGTGCTGTGCTTCCTGATTCACTTTACAGGTCTTATCGCCTCAACCAGCCGGACTCCGCTGTTCATCCCTTTGCTGGCGCTCACCGGCGGTTGGTGTTTTGCCAGCGTCTCTCGCACCCGCGTGTTCTATATTTTAACCATTGGTGCGTTTGTCAGTCTGGTGCTCATTTCTCCTTGGCTGGCAACTCGACTCGATGACATCAGTGTGGCGGTAGCCTCCGCTGGTCCATCAGGAGGTTTCCTGTCGCGCATGATTGTTATCGGCACCTATTGGGACCGTGTACAGGGATTTGCCAGCGTGCTGATGAATCCTGATGCATGGACGCTCTTTGGCTTTGGGGTTCGCGAGGATGGCACCGGAGTTTACTTCTACCATGATCCTGTCAGTGAGATTCTCGTGAAATACGGTGCACTGGTTCTAATGGGATGTCTAGGGCTGCTGTTTTTTGTGCTGCGCACCTTTCACCGCAAGGCCTGGAGCATGGCGGAGCCACTAGGACGTTTGTTCGCGGCACGCATGATCGCGCTTACCTTTTCTCTCGTGATGATTTCCGCTATTGGCGGCAGTGTCTTGAGCACATTCCCCAACAACATCCTGTTCTGGATGAGCTTGGCCACCGTCGTCGTTATTTCACGCCGCCCCCTTCAGGCGGAGCAAGACTCGCAGTCCGCACGCGAGCCACGGCCTTACATTCAGCCGCACCAAATCCAGACATGAATTTCCTGCGCCCAGTCCTGCGCCGCTTTTGTTTCACCTTTAACACCATTCGTTACCGCACCGAGTGGCCTTGTTTGGAACGAGCACTTCGTCGCACTCCGCGAAGCGGTGTGATCTTCGATGGTGGCGCAGGTTCAGGCGAGTTCCTGCGCCGCTCGCTTGCCCTCGGCTTCAGTCGTGGCGTTGCTCTGGAATACGATGAACAAAACTTCCACCAACTCCAGATGAACGCCGGCCGCGATCCACGTGTGCAACTCATGCGAGAATCGCTACTCGCCATTCCGTTGCCGGTCGCCAGCGTCGATGTTGTCATGTCCACGCAGGTCATCGAGCACATTAAAGAGCATGAAACGGCTGCGTCAGAACTCTGCCGCATTCTCAAACCTGGAGGGTATGCCGTAATCACCGTCCCTCGTCCTCCCGAACCGTTTCCGAATCCCGATCATGTCCGCGAAGGCTACACCGAGACGGAACTCGCCGCGCTATTCGCCCCCTACGGCATGCAAGCTGTCAGCAATGACTGGTTTCTCACTCGCGGCACCGTGGATCGCATGCTGCGCTGCGCACGCCTGCCAGCGCATGGCATGTTTATCCCTGTTGCTTGGGTGGATGCAGAAACACACCTTAGCTCAGTGCAACGCCAGGCTCAGCGCCCTTATGGTCTGCTTGGCTTGTTCCAAAAAACGGCCGCATGACCGCAGCCTCTCATCGCCGTGTCCTGTGGATCGATCCGCATTTTCAGATACGCAGTCCTGCCATGCAGAGCATGGTTCGCGCACTGCCGCATTTGCTCGAAAAAGGCTGGCAAATAGAAGTCTGGTGCCTTGAAAGCGACCCCGTGGATTCACGGGTATCTGTACAGCCTTTGCCGTCCTTTTCTGCATTGAGAGTGCTGGAACTCCAATGGTTTTGGCTTATTGCATGGCTGCGTTGGCTAAGATGTCGTCTCTCTGGCCAATACTGGGACATTATTCACATTAGCGGACCGACCATGCCGGGCGCCAATGTCATCTCTGTGCATTTCCACAACCGCACTTGGCTCGGACTCATTCAGCTCCACCATTGGAAGGAATTTGTGCGCTGGTGTCTCGCCCTCATCGCATCGCTACAAGAAGCCGTGGTGCTGCGCTGCACCCACTGGTCTGTGCTACTCCCGGTTTCAAACGCACTCGCACGGCGCGTTCAACATCACAGCACCGATCAGAAGAAAATTCAGGTGCTGCCAAACGCGCTCGATACCGCACGCTTCAATCCCGCCGTGCGTGAAAAATTCCGCACCGCAACACGCACAGCCCTCACTGCAGACGCGCATGATTTTGTCTTCCTCTTTGCCAGCACCGGCCACTATCGGCGCAAAGGTTTCTGGACTGCCGTAGAAGCACTAACCGCCTGCCGCGCATTCGCTGCGAAGGAGTGTGGTCTAAAGCTACGTTTCGCCGCCATCGGCACTAACCCGTCCGCTCAGCGTGATCTCGCATCCGGCCTCTCTGCCCAGTTTCCTGACTGGCGTGACTGGATCTCACTCCATCCCTCATGCACCGACATCGAGCGCTGGTACGCTGGCGCTGACGCTTTCATCTTCCCGTCCATTTATGAAACCTTTTCGCTGGTTTCTCTTGAAGCTTCAGCTTGCGGTTTGCCGCTGTTGCTCACTCCGTTCGACGGTCAGGAAATGTACCTGCGTGACGGAGTGAATGGCATTCTCCTGCCTTGGAATTCTGCGTCCATGATTACCGCCATCAAACATTTTCTCCAGACGGGTCGCCATCAACTGACGGCTGGTCCAGTGGGCGCTGTCGATGTGCGCTCGTATGCCGCTGTGCTGGATCAAACGTACCTGCGGCTCACGCAAGCCCATGCCTGAGGCGTACACATCTACTGTTGTTCTTCTCTCCAAAGGACTTGCTCGTTACCGCCACAACTTCACCGAGCACTTTGCCGCAGCACTTCCGCCCACTGTTCGTGTCATCGCCTGTCCGCTCGGAGATCAATACTGGGAGGTCGATTTCCCGGCGCTCAAAGCACGGCGCGGCCGTGTCGAATACCGCGACTTCCCGCGCAGCATGGCAGAACTCGCGGCCATGCGGCCTAGCGTGCTCTGCACCATGGAGTACCCACCACCGATGCTCCGCCCCATGTTTTGGGCCAAACAACACGGCATTCCAGTCGTCGTGTTCAGCGATCTCGGCACCCATCCGCCCAAACAACATCAGATTCCGTGGCGCACCCGCTTACAGCACCAGTTTTTCGCTCGTTTCACCGATGCGCAAGTCGCCATGGCTCCGGCGGGCATTTCGCCTCATGGCGCTCGGCATCGCCCCGTCTTGTTCGCGCCTCATTCAGTGGACACCCAGGACTTCACTTGTCGGCCCGCGCATCCGTCCGGCAAATGTGTTATGCTCTATGTCGCCAACTATGCCTATCACAAAGGCCACGACCTGCTCGTTCAGGCTCTTCTCCGCATCCGTCAGCAACATGATGTCGAGTTTGAATTGCGGCTCGTCGGCTACTCGGATCCCGCCTGGCTGCGCGGCATCATTGCCCAAACCGGGCTCGAAGACGTCACCGTCATCACCGGCATCCGCCAAGGCCAGGCGCTCATCGACGAATTTCAACGCGCTGACCTCTTTGTCTTTCCATCGCGAGGCGACACCTACGGCGTCGTCGCGCAAGAAGCCGCCGCCACCGGCCTGCCCATCGTCATCAGCCGCTTCGCCGGCGCCTCCTACAACCTCGTTCATGAAGGCGAAAACGGCCACATCATCGACCCGCATGACATCACCGCCTTCGCCGCACGTTTGGGCGATCTCATGACCTCGCCCGCACGCTGGCAGGCCATGGGTGCCGCCTCACGCACCATCGCCGAGCGTTACTGCGTTCGCCGCACATCACAAAAAGTTGCCGACTGGCTGCTTCCTGTTCTCGAAGGCACCGCCAGGCTCCCAGTTCAAACAAACGCATGAGCCACTACCGCGACATCCTCTACGGCAACTACTCCGCCACTTTCGGTGAGCAGAAAGCCCTCGATGCCACTGTGCAACACGCCCAATACGAAGCCACCTACGATGCGCTGCCCACAAACCGCGATGCCACCATCGCCGATCTCGGCTGTGGCAAAGGCGAATGGATTGGCTGGATGGCCGCCAAGGGTTTTTCCAAACTCACCGGCGTCGATCTCTCGCCATCCGATCTCGCTATCGCTCGGCAAAACAATCTTGCGCGCACTTGGATCGAGGAAAACGTCATCACCTTCCTCGATTCGCAAACCGCCGTGTTCGATCTCCTGCACGCCAAGGACATCATCGAGCACTTCACCAAGGACGAATTCATCCGCTTCCTCGCCGCCGCCAAAAACGCGCTCAAACCCGGTGGCGAGCTGTGGCTGCTCACCTTCAATGCGCAAAGCCCGCTTTCGTCCGCCATCCGCTACGGCGACTTCACTCACGAAATCGGCCTTACTCCCGCCAGCATGGCTCAATGCCTCCGCGCCTGCGGCTTCACCCACATCTCCGTTCAAGGCCGCCATTACTGCTCAAACTCGACCAGCGGTCAAATCCGCCGCATCCTCGGTCAAATCGTCTTCCAACTCTCCCGTCTGCTTCTGAAAATCCGCCACGGCGATGCGCCGAAGGAACGCGCCATCGATCTGCACTGCACGCAGCCCGATTTGTTTACGATGGCCTGCAAAGTTTGATCACGCGCTCATGCACCGCATCCACGGACCAACGATTCAAGCACGCCATCGACGCTTGCAGATTCAGGCAGCGGTTCGCCGGCTTCGTCGGCAAATCGCAGGGCTGGCAGCTCAATCGCGGCTCACGCAGCAGGTTAAACTTTTCGCGATGCCATACCGGATCCCAGCGCGGCGAAGATGGCCCGATCAAAATGACTCCCGGCGTGCCACAGGCCGACGCGATGTGCATCGGCCCCGAATTGTTGCCCACAAACAGCTTCGCACCCGCGATCACACGCACCAAATCGTCGAGGTTGCTCTTCTTCACGCACTGCACCGCCTCACTCAGCCGGGTTTCACCGCATTGATCAATCCAGCGCACCGCATGAGTCTCCGCCAGCCGGTTCGCCAGTTCAACGAAACTTCTCATCGGCCAGCGCTGATACTCACGGCTCGCACCGGCATGAATCACGATCGCACCCGATTCATCCCGACCAAAGGCACTCAGATCCGGTGCAGGCATGGTCTCCGGCAGTTTCGCCAGCAAACCGGCAATGCGCCAGTTGTGCGAAGCGACCGATTCTCCCCCAAGCACTGCCTCTCGATCATGCAACCATGCGTTTAGCAGTACATGCGGCGTCAGCGGCCCCACGGAGACCTTTGCGCCGCTCAAACGTGCCAGCAGATGCGCCACATTGCCCTGATCATCGCCGAGCAAACAGGCATCTGGCTTCAGTCCGCGAAGCTGGGCCGCCATTTGCATCAAGCACCACGGCTGACGCCACGCGCTATTGAACTTCGACGTTTCAAACACACGCAACTCCACCTGTGGGCAGCAGACTTCATACAATCGCGCCGCCGTCGGACTCGTCAGCACCACGATACGCCAGTCGGGATGCGCTGCGACGAGCGACTGCACGACAGACAGGAACACGACGTTGTCGCCGAGTTGGTTTACTTTGAAGACAAGAAGCGTCATGCGTGCGCAATCATTCCATCAGCCATGATGAAGACGCAACGAATTGTGTCATGAGCACGGCACCGTCATGTCCCGCATGCGATTTGCGCGCTGAAGCTAATCTCGGCCAAGCCGGTGTCTGTCATCTCTGGCGCTGCGCCTGCGGCCTTGTCTTTGCGGATCGCGCATTATGGCGTGACCCCTATTCGGACAAGGATTACTACGATCCGGCTAACCAGCCTGCGGAACACTACCCTCTGCAAGTCACCGCCACCGAACGAGATCGCATTGCATCCGTGCTACGCTTTGCCAAATCTGGTCGCCTGCTCGATTTCGGCGGCGGCATTGGTCGCACAGCGCTTGCCGCGCATGCGGCTGGATTTGCAGCCATCGTGCTCGAAGACAGCCACAAGGCCGTGAGCGATGGCAAAACACATCATCCCGAGATCGAGTGGCTCGAATCCAAAGCAATCCCCGACAGCATCGCTGATGGAAGCCTTGATGTGATCACCCTCTTTCACGTTCTAGAGCATCTGACCGATCCGCGTGAATCGGTTGCTCAGATTCATCATAAACTGCGCCCCGGCGGCCTGTTGGTCATCGAAGTGCCAAACTGGGGCAGCCATATGCGCCGTCTGCGCGGTCTGCATTGGCAGTTTGTGCTCGATCATCATGTGAATCACTTCACTGCGACTAGTTTGACCCGTTTGGTCGAAAAAATCGGCTTCAGGCTCAGTGCTGTTGAGTTCCGCCGCACCTTCGCTGTCAACGAAACACAAGGATGGAAAGAGCCGCTGAAGAAACTGCTCAGTCTGCTCGGTTTCGGCGACATCCTGCGATGTTCGTTTCTCAAGTCCGCCGCATGAACCGCAAACCCATCATTGCCTGGGTCATGCTCGCGCTCAGCGTGGCACTGCTGCTAGCTGTCCAGCCCTACGCCGCTGGCTATGGCCACTTCCGGCGCACCATTTTCGCAGAAATGCTCATGCGCTGGAAAGACCCGACGTGGCAGCATGGTGCGCTGCTGCCGTTCATAGCCGGTTATTTGCTCTGGCTGCGCCGCAATGAGGTTGCTCAGCTTCCTGTGTCATCGAATCGTTGGGGTTTTGTTCTCATCGTCTTCTCTTTGTTCTTCTACTTCGCCGGATATCGCGCAAATAACTTCTACTGCGGCTATCTAGCCATCATGCTGCTGCTCGCAGGCTCATCGTTGTGGTTGGAAGGCTCGCAGCGCAGTCGTGTAAGATTGTTTGCTTGGCTGATGCTCGGCTTCCTGTGGCCGTTACCGTTTCTGGAAGAAAGCATCGGCTATCAGATGCGCCTAATGATGGTGAAGACGACTGGCTTCGTGTTGAATTTCGTTGGCGTCGATTCGCTCGTCTCAGGCACCGCACTGCAATCCATGCCAAACCTCGAATTTGGTCGGAAAGCAGGCGAACTGTTCAGCGTGGGTGTTGCAGGGCCGTGTTCGGGCATGCGTTCTCTCTTTGCATTGCTTGTGGTCGGCGCGTTGTTTAGTTATTTCCGCCAGCGAGTGATGTGGCGTCGCGCAGTGCTATTCAGCACGATCATTCCCATCGCTATCGTGGCAAACATGGTGCGCATCCTCGTTCTGATCTTTGCGGCGATGATCTTCGGCCAGCACTGGGCCATCGGTGATGTGGAGAAGGAGGTTTCCACCTTTCACGAACTGACCGGCATCGTGGTCTTTCTTGTGGCTCTGCTACTGTTACAATCCGCCTCATGGTTGCTTAACCGCCTTTGCAACGGCCTTGGTTTCAAACGCTCGCGCACCGTCACGCGGCAGGTCGTTTCCACCCTCTCATGATCATCCGTGCCGCCATTCTCTTAGCGCTCTGTGGCATGACTGTTCTGCTTTGTCAGCTATCACCCCAGCCCAAAGGTGACGATGAAGTGGGCGTGTTGACGGAACTGCCGATGGTGGCAGGTAGCTTTGTTGGTAAAAGTGAAGATCCCAGTGAGCAAGAGCGCTCACTGCTTCCCAGCGACACCATCATCGTGAAGCGCTCTTATCGCACACCGGGTCGGGCCGTGGAGAATACGGATCTCGCGCAGGCATCCCTCGTCATCGCTGGCAGCGACAGCCGCAGCATCCACCGCCCCGAGGTCTGTCTTGATGGCCAGGGATGGACAGTAGTCAGTTCTAGCGTGCGCCCGGTGAAGCTGCTTTCAGGGCAGGTTTTGAACGTGCGCGACCTCGCTATTGAACGCGAGGTGCTGGTCGCTGATGGCACCAAGCTGCCACTGCGGGCGCATTACGTGTATTGGTTCGTCGGTGCAGATGTCAGCACGCCTAACAATCTGGATCGCCAGCTTCTCAGTTTCCGTGACAACGTGCTGCGCAATGTGAACCACCGCTGGGCTTATCCATCCGTGATGGCCAGAGTGACTGACAACCTGACGCCACTGCAAAGTGGAGAACGCCTTCGCAACGATGCCAAAACCATCGAAATGATTCTCTCTCTTATCCGCAGTCTTGCTCCACACTTTCAGAAAAGTTTGATGCCGCACTCATGATTTCGAAGCTAATCGATCATCTCAAGCCTTTAACTCGCGTCGCCATTGCTTATTCCGGCGGCGTGGACAGCACGCTCGTGCTGAAGGCATCGCTTGATGCACTAGGGAGCGAAAACGTCGTCGCGTTGCTCGCCGTATCGCCCAGCTTGCCTCAAAGCGAGAAGGACGAGGCCATCGCGCTCGCTCAGCAACTCGGCGCACGCCTTGAACTCCTACCCACCGAAGAAACCAGCGATCCGCAGTACCAGGCGAATGCCCCCAACCGCTGCTACTTCTGCAAAGACCATGTCTATCGCGCCCTGCGGCAGTTTGCGGAGCAAAATGACATCGCACATGTGCTCGACGGCATGAATGCCGAAGACGCGCTGGATGTGCGACCTGGACGCGCTGCCGCTCGCGAACTCAAAATCCTCAGCCCGCTGCACGATCTAGGCTTCAGCAAGAGCGCCGTGCGTGAAGCCGCAAAAGCGCTCGGTTTGCCGAACTGGAACAAACCCGCCGCCGCTTGCCTTGCATCCCGTGTGCCTTACGGCACAAGCGTGACGCCGAAACTTCTCTCCCAAATCGAACGCGCCGAGGCTGCGCTGTTTGATCTCGGCTTTCGTGAGTTGCGAGTGCGTCATCATGGCGATGTCGCACGTTTGGAAGTGCCTGAAGCCGATTTGCTGCGCGCCTTGCAACAGCGCACCGAAATCACTACCGCTTTACGCAGCGTGGGTTACTCCTACATCACGCTCGATCTCGCCGGATTGCGCACCGGCAGCATGAACGAAGTGCTCAAAGCCCGCTCCGCATGAACGAATCCAAACTCCGCGAGTTGCTGGCCCAAGTGAGCGAAGGCACGCTGCCGCCTGATCAGGCCTTGGAGCGGCTGCGCACCCTGCCCTTTGCCGAAGCCGGCCAGGTGCTCGCCGACACGCATCGCGTTATCCGCCAAGGCTTCCCCGAGGCTGTTTTTGCCGAAGGCAAGACGCTCACGCAGACCTCTGATGCTCTCACCGCTCTCGTCGCCGCTCATGGTGCTGCTCTGGCAACACGTGTCCCACCCGATATGGCCGCGCTGCTACTCCAGCACTTCCCCACCGGCAGCTATGACAGCGTTTCGCGGTTGTATCGCATCGGTCAGATGGATGGCTCGTTTCAAACGACTCCCGTGGCCATCGTGTGCGCCGGAACCTCTGATTTGCCCATCGCAGAAGAAGCCGCGCAGACCTTGGAGTTTGCCGGAGCCAAGGTGAACCGTATCACGGATGTCGGCGTCGCAGGTTTGCATCGTCTGCTGGCTCGCCTCGATGATTTACGCAGTGCCAGCATCGTCATCGCCATCGCCGGTATGGAGGGCGCTCTGCCCAGCGTGCTCGGTGGCCTCGTCGCCGCACCCGTCATCGCAGTGCCAACCAGCATCGGCTACGGCGCGAACCTCGGTGGGATCTCCGCACTTCTCACGATGCTCAATTCCTGCGCCAGCGGCCTAACCGTGGTAAACATTGACAACGGTTTCGGTGCTGCAGTGGCAGCTTTACGAGTCTTGAACAGGCCAACTCAGGCCTGATTGCCCTCATGTCTCTCGAAGACACCCTTTATCCGCTGCTCAAGCTCTACGAAGCAGCGCCGCAGCCGGTCAAATCGAGCGCTGGGCGGGCCTATCGGGCGATTCCAGCCTCCTGGCGCTATGGCGCGGCTTATACGCGGTTTCAAAACGAGGCGCGGGAAGTGGAGACGTTGGATGAGGAGGCGATTCGGCGTTATCAGGTCGCGGCGTTGCGTGATTCGTTGATCGCGGCGTCGAAGGCACCGTTCTATGCGGAGCGCTTCGCGGCCTGCGGTGTTGATCCAGCGAAGTTTGAGTCGTTGGAGCAACTGAAGGACTATCCGCTGCTGACGAAGCAGGATTTGCTGCTGCATCGCGAGCAGATGGTAAACCCGGAGTTCGACGCGAAGCAGCGACTCTACATCACCACCGGCGGATCGAGTGGCGTGCCGGTCGGCTTCTATCTGCACAAAGGCGTGAGTCGCCCGAAAGAGCAGGCCTACCTCGAAGCGCAGTGGTCGCGGCGCGGGTATTGTGTCGGTGACCGTGTGGCGGTGATTCGCGGAGGTGTTACATCGAGCACGGCACGCGGCGGCATCAGCTACTACGATGCGACACGGAACTGGCTCATCCTATCTTCGTATCACCTCACGCCGGAGCGGCTGCCGGAATACATTGCTGCGTTGAACCGATTCCGGCCGCAGCACCTGCATGCGTATCCCAGCGCTGCACTGATGCTGGCACGCGGACTGGAGCAGGCGGGCTTGAAGCTCGATTTTCCGCTCACCTCGCTACTCTGCGGCTCGGAAAAGCTCACGGCTGAGTCGCAGCAGCATTTGGAGCAGTTTTTCGGTGCCCGCGTCTGCCACTGGTACGGCCACAGCGAGCGCGTGGTGCTCGCCGCCCAGGGCCGCACCTCGAATCACCTGCATTTCTGGCCCTCCTACGGCTTCGTCGAGTTCGGTGATGCAAATGCGGACGGCCATCGCGAAATCATCGGCACCTCGTTTCACAATCACGTCATGCCGCTCATCCGTTATCGCACGGGTGACTTGGCAAAAGTCACGAATAACGAGATTTCGGAAGTCGTGGGCCGTGATTACGAGTTCCTCATCAGCGCCACCGGTCGCCGTATCTCGCTCACCGCGATCAATATGCACGATAACATCTTCGACGGCCTCCTAGCCGTGCAATTCTTCCAGGAACAGCCCGGCGAGGTCGAATGCCGTTTTCAATCCGGCCCGCATTGGCACAGCAACAGCGAGGAGGCAATGCGGGCAGGCTTGCTGGAGAAACTGGGCGATGATTTCACGCTCACGCTGTGCCAGGTGCAGGAAGTGGAGAAGACAAGTGCGGGGAAGCACAAGTGGCTTGTTAATTGATTCAGTCTAGATTTCAAAGCACAGACGAATAGCTCATTTTATGGACATGTATCACCATGATGACGAAGTACAGATACTCGTCGAGGTTCATGGCCCTCGACCGGACTTTCGCACCGTCATTTCATTTCTTTGGAGCGATTTTCACAATGTGGATTCTGATGGTAACTCTTTTGATCCAGCTTCTAGGGAATGGACCATGCTCTACCTTTGCAGCCGCGAATTAGACGATGAAAGTGTGACAGTGGAACCTTCTTCTGAAGAACCTCTCAGGCTACAAGTTAGCTCATCGACTCCATATTTTGCCAAAGCAGTCGCTTACTTCATTGCCGTCTGGACCTCTGGCAAATTGCTCGATGTGAATGGCCTTGTGGAATACGATGCTCTCGCTGTCGCAAAAGATTTAGAGTCAGGCTTCGAAATAACCAATAGAATGGATCGTGCTAGAAACAGTATTTGGAACAACAGCGCAACAAACCGGCCTTTTCCGAACCTAGAGGCGCAGTCGCGAACCTGATCATATCATTTGATCCACCCACATGAAACAACTCGCCCAATACCAAGACGGCCGCCTAGAACTCCAGGACGTGCCTGCGCCGGTGCCGCCGCCGGGAGGGATTCTGGTGCGGACGACGTGTTCGGTGATCTCGCCGGGGACGGAGCGGATGAAGGTGGAGCAGGCGCGGATGTCATTGCTGCAAAAGGCGAAGGCGCGGCCGGATCAGGTGAAGAAGGTGATCGACACAGCGAAGACGTTGGGCTGGAAGGCGGCGCTGGAAAAGGTACGCAACCGACTCGAGTCGCCCACGCCGCTGGGTTACTCGGCGGCGGGTGTGGTGGTGGCGGTGGATGAGTTGAACTCGCGCTTCCGTGTCGGTGATCGCGTGGCCTGCGGCGGTGCGGAGTGCGCACATCATGCGGAGATGATCGCCGTGCCGGATCTGCTGGCGGCTCCAATTCCCGAAGGCGTGGAGGATTGGCAGGCGGCCTACACGACCTTGGCGTCGATCTCGATGCAGGCGGTGCGGCAGGCCGAGGTGCGGCTGGGAGATCGCGTGATGGTGATGGGCCAGGGGCTCGTGGGCCTGCTGGCGACGAGTTTACTGAAGGCCTCTGGAACTCGTGTGATGGCGGCTGACTTCGTTGGATCGCGCTTGGATGTTTCCAAGCAGATGGGGGCCGAACGAGTTGTGAATCCAAAGGACTCAAAGCTCGAAGATGAAGTGCGTGAGTGGACAAACGGCCAAGGTGTCGATGTGGTGCTGCTTTGCGTTGGTGGTAAAGGTTCTGAAGCGGCAGACTCATCGATCGCATGCTTGCGAGAGCGTGGCGTGATGGTGATCGTGGGCATCTACGATGCCGAACTGTCTTGGAAGACGGCGTATATGAAGGACATTCAAGTGCGTTACTCGCGCAGTTATGGGCCTGGGCGCTACGATCCGCAGTATGAGTTGGGCGGGCAGGATTATCCCATCGGCTATGTGCGCTGGACGGAGAACCGAAATTTTGAGGCGTGCCTAGAGCTGATGCGCACGGGACAATTAGATTTAAAGCCGGTGACGACAAGAAGAGTAGCGTTTGGCAGTGTCATCGACGTTTACGACAAGCTGGAAAGCGAACTTGGCGTCGTGATTGAGTATGGAGCCAACGCGCAGTGCGAAGTGCTGAATGTGGAGTCTAAACTGGGTGAGTTTTCGACTCATCAGTCCGAAGTGCGCATTCCACCTTCCGCATTCTTGGATGTGATTGGCGCAGGAAACTTTGCTCGAACGATGTTGCTGCCGCATGTGAAGGGAAAAATCGCGTTGGGAACAATTGTGAATGCCACGGGCCTGAGTGCACGGCATGTGAAGGAGAAGTTCGGCTTTGCGGCTGCAGAAGCAGATACGGCAAAGGTTTTTGAGAGCACTGGCAACGCGGTGATGATCGGCACGCGACATCATTTGCATGCGCCGCTGGTGTTGAAGGCGTTGCAAGCTGGGAAACGGGTGTTTGTGGAGAAACCGCTGTGTCTGACCCGGGAGGAACTGACGCAGATTGATGAAGCAGTAAGCTCCGGCAGCGGCAGCGTGATGGTGGGTTTCAACCGCCGCTATGCTTCGGCGACGGTGGCGTTGATGGAAATGCTGAAGACAGTCTCCGGGCCAAAGACACTGGCGTTTCATGTGAATGCAGGCGTTCTGGCGCCGGATCACTGGTATGCGAATACGGATGAAAGCGGCGGACGCGTGCTGGGCGAAGCGTGTCACTTCTTCGACTTCGCCTGTCATGTGCTCGGCAGGCCGGTGAAAGTGGCAGCGCAGACGGTAGGCCGTCCGGCGGTTCCGGATTCGGTGACAGCGCAGATTGAGTTCGCGGATGGATCATCGGCGCAGATTGTTTATTCGGCGGAGGGCGACTCAGCATTTCCGAAGGAGTCGTTTCGTGTGTTTGCGAGTGGCTCCGTGATCGAGTGCGAGAATTTCATGCGGCTCTCTATTTTCCAGCGGAGCAAACAGACGGTTAAAAGATTTACCTCCAAAGGTCATGCGGAAGAGATGGCGGCGTGGCTGGCTTTTTTGAAGGGCGAGGCCAAACATCCGCTGCCGTATGAGCAGGCACGTCAAAGCATGCGGCTGACGTTTGCCGTGCTGGAGTCGATCCGCGAGGGCCGAGGAATCGCGCTGTGATGAGCAACAAATTGTCGTGGTATGCTCGAAGGCTGAGGGCGATGAGCGTAGCCGAGATTAGACACCGAGTCATCGAACGCTGCGGCAGGCTGCGTGAGACGGCAAAGCTCAAAAGCATCGCCAACAAGCCATGGGACGGGACCTTCACGGACTACCCGAAGTTGCCATGGCGTGAGCGTGTGCCATCCGAACTGCGCAAACAACTGACGTTGGATGCAGAGAAGTTGATGCGCGGCGAATGGGAGTTGTTTGGCTGGAAGGACGTCGAAGTGGGTGCGCCGCCATGCTGGCATCGCGATGCGACGCTGGGCGTAGTCATTGATCCCGACACGCCGTCGCGGAAGCTCGACCATCGGCATCTGGAGCACGATGCAGATGCGCGGGCGATCTGGGAGATCAATCGCTGGTCCGAAATGACTCGTATGGCGATGCACAGCGCACTAAACGGAGATGTGCATGCGATTCGCGTCTCACAACTGTGGCTGGAAGACTGGTGTGACCGCAACACACCTGGACACGGCATCAACTGGACAAGTCCGCTGGAGGCAGGACTGCGGCTGATAAACTTCTGTTGGTTCGATGCGCTTGTGCGCGGCTGCAATGACCCTGAACTGGCACGCAGGCAGGATGAACTGACGGCGCGCATCGTTCCCGTGCATGCATTCTGGATTTGGCAGCGCAAATCGTTCGGTTCCTCAGCGAATAATCACCTCATCGGCGAACTGAGCGCGCTGGTGATGGCAATCACACGCTGGCCAGCACTGGCACGCATGATCACTTCTGCGCAACGGGTGTGGAAGCTGCTGGAGCGTGAAATTTTGCAGCAGTTCGCCCCAGATGGCGGAAACAAGGAGCAGGCGCTGCATTACCACCTATTCGCGTGGGAAATGAGCTGGCATGCGGGCGTGGCGGTAGATGGATTGAAGAGTGCTGTGCTCGATCGACTAACGAAAGCGGCCCAGTTTTTTGCCGATGTTACCGAAGCGCCTGAAAGCTGGGACTTTGGCGACTCGGATGATGCACAAGTGCTACCGCTTGCTTTGAAACGATCCAATGCCGCAGCGGAGTTTCGTGGCTGGCTGTTGGGCAAGCCTCAAGGTGCTATCTTGCGTTTCTGGCTGGGTGAATCGCCGAAAGGCGTGCGCTCGGCGATGCGCAGCAAGTGGCTGGTCAATGCGGATAGCGGACATGCGATCTGGCGTGACGCACGCTGGACGGTACGTGCGGATGCCTCGCCTCTCGGCCTTGTCAGCATGGCTGCGCATGGTCATTTGGATGCACTACACGTCTCGCTGTGGTTTGAGCAGCATGCGCTGGTGATTGATCCGGGAACGGGGGCCTATTACAGCAACCCAGCTTTGCGCAAACGACTGGCTGCATGGGAAGCACACAATGGGCCAGTGCCAATTTTAGGTCGACAGGCACCGGAACGTGTCGGTGCCTTCCTGTGGATGAAACATCATGCGGTGCCGGGTTTAAAGGTGCATGAAGACATCTGCGTCATGAGCCTTGATTGCGAAGGACATCACACGCAGCGTGCCGTGCATGCGACTCAGCATTATGTCGAAGTTTGCGATGAAGTCGGCACTGAAACATCTCACGCGGTGACGTGGCAGCTCGCACCCGGATGGCGTATTTCGCAGGAGCGAAAGAATGGCTTTGTCTGCATGCATGAAGAGAGTGTTGCCGTGCATGGCACACTGAATGGCGATGACATTGAAGGATGGGAGATCGTGGAACGTGAGGCCTCGCCGCATTTTCGTGAGCTGGTGTCATCACAGGCAGTTAAGATCACATTCAAGGGCACATTGACGACGATCTGGCGCAAGGCGGGTTGATCGCACATGTGAATTCAAAACAAAAAAGGCGCAGGATAATTTCCTGCGCCCTTTTTGTTTTGATCTTCACAGCTTGAGCTCCACCGCCTTGTAGCAGCGGTGTTCCAGGAGCGAAGGCAAGAGACCTTTGACGCAGGGATGCACGAGGTAGGAGCGGACGTACCAGTAAATGGGCAGGATGGGGGCTTCTTCGAGCATGTGGGTCTCGGCTTCCTGGAGGGTGGTGAAGCGTTTGGCGGGATCGCCTTCGAGGAAGCTTTGGGAGAGCAGGGCGTCGTAGCGGGCGCTGCTCCAGCCGGTGTTGTTGTTGCCGTCGCCGGTTTTCCAAAGGGCGAGGAAGGTGGAGGGATCGAGGTAGTCGCCGACCCAACCGGCGCGGCAGACGTCGTATTCGAGTTTGCGCTGGGATTCGAGATAGACGCCCCAGTCTTGATTCAAGACACGCACGGGGATTTTGAGGTGCTGCTTCCACATGGACTGCACGGCCTCGGCGATGGTGCGGTGGGCTTCGTTGGTGTTGATGAGGATGTCGAAGGTGGGAAAGTTTTTGCCATCGGGGAAGCCTGCTTCGCTGAGGAGTTGCCGTGCAGCAGCGGGATCGAAGTGCATGACGTCGGGTGTTTGATAGCCGATGCCGCATCCAGGTGGCGTGAGGCCGGTGGCGGGCTTTTGACCGGCGCGGAGGATGTTGCGGCAGATGGATTCGCGATCGATGGCCATAGCGAGTGCGCGGCGGACTTTGGGATTGTCGAAGGGCTTCTTGGTGGTGTTGACGCGGTAGAAGTAGGTGGTTAGTGCCGGCTCATCACGATAGAAGTCGGGCTTGGCCTCACGGTAGCCGGGGATTTTGGCGAGCGGGAGCGTGTTGGTGAGGTGGATCTGGCCGTCAAGAAAAGCGCGCTCCTCGGTGGTGTCGCTGACGATGGGGATGAAGGTGACGCCGTTGAGTTTGACGCTGGCTGCGTCCCAGTAGTGCGGATTGCGCAGGGTTTCGACGGCTTGATTGATGCGCCAGCTTGAGAGCACGAAGGGGCCGTTGCAGACGAGATTTCCTGCGCGTGTCCAACGCGTGTTGCGGTCGG